>CESS01026235.1_pt1 | contig 52937 bp, 55 predicted proteins | sample 326931 | NCBI WGS metagenome assembly CESS01 (sample SAMEA2591098, study PRJEB7988) | marine metagenome | biome: marine biome (ENVO:00000447); feature: deep chlorophyll maximum layer (ENVO:xxxxxxxx); material: saline water (ENVO:00002010), including plankton (ENVO:xxxxxxxx) | depth 55 m
ACTTCAAGATGCTACAATCTCAATTGACTTCTAAAACGAGATTAACTCAGGGGGGGCTACGGCCCTCCCATCCTTATCTTTTTCTTTTTCAGAGGCATGTCGGCTTTTGATAGTAGATCGGGTGATGCTATCGTTTCGGGGTTATCGGGGCATACGGACGAGGATGACCGTTAACAGAAATAAATAGACAATCGCAAGCAAACGTATTATAATGTAATTGCAATAATGCAAAAAACAAGGAGAGAAGTAAAATGAAAACTTTGGAACAAACCTGTGACATTTGTCTTAAACCACTAGAGAACGAATGGGGTAACAATGCATGGCCCGTAATTCCAGATGGTAAGTGTTGTAATACCTGTAATGGTGATGTGATCTGGGTACGAATGGCCCAGACCATGTCGAAGTTTAGCGTACAAGATGTAGATAATATGATAGAAGAAGTTTTATTTCGTGAGAGGGTTTACAAATGAATATATTAGGTGAAATAGTTTGTGTAGTAATGATTTTTGGAATCGCCATATTTGCTTTAGTAGCATTTGCATAGGAGATATAACATGGATTTAATATTAGTATTACTATCAGTCGCGGGGATTGCTTTCCTATCAGGCTTTTTATTAGGAATATTCTTAGGAGATAAGTATTTCTATATTGATGTAAAACGAAAGCATGATCCGGTGCCACAAGTAAAAGGCAAAGTAAAAAACATAGACATCATTGCGTAATTCATTGCTCCTCCTAAACTTGGCCCCGGTTTTCCGGGGTCTTTTTTTTGGGGTGGGGGGAGGAAAAAGGGGCCGTACTTGTTATATTAGAAATAGGAGATCTAAATAATTTCAAAAATTTAAGAATTTTACACTTCTGTATCGTGCTGTACCATCTCTTCAATAGTATCAGTAAAGCTATACTCACGCTTCCAGTTCAGCTTCTTCTCTGCCTTACTGGGATCACCAAGTAACAAATCTACTTCGGCAGGGCGGTAGAAGTCAGGATTAATTGTAACAAGTATCTCTCCCTTATCGTTATAGCCTTTCTCATCTAGACCAGACCCACCCCAGATAACTTCTTCATTTATCGAAGCAAAGGCACATTCGACCAACTCTCTTATTGAGTGTGTCTCACCTGTAGCTAATATGTAATCATCAGGTTTATCTTGCTGCATCATTAGCCACATACCACGAACATAGTCTTTAGCGTGACCCCAATCCCTCTTAGCATCTAAATTACCAAGCTCAATAGGAGTATGTCTTTCTTTAGGAAACATTATTCTCTTTCCCACAGCTTTTGTAACCTTACGTGTAACGAAATTCTCTCCACGTAACGGAGACTCATGGTTAAACAATATCCCATTGCAGCCAAAAAAATCAGGATAGGACTCTCTATAGTTCTTAACAGCCCAATATGCGTACAGTTTAGCAACTCCATATGGACTACGGGGGTAGAAAGGGGTCGTTTCTTTCTGTGGTGTTTCTTGTACCTTGCCAAATAACTCGCTGGTACTGGCTTGATAGAACTTGGATTTAACTTTAAGAGACTGTAACGCTTCTAATATACGCATTACTCCTAAAGCATTGGTATCCCCTGTTGAAACAGGTATATCAAAAGATATTCTAACATCTGACTGCGCTCCTAAGTTATATATTTCATCAGGTTGTGTATCTTTAATAACAGTTAAAATACTATTAATATCCGTTAAATCACCATAAAAAGGAAGAAAATTAGGATGATCAATGTATTTATTAATATTTTCTTTATTTGGTGTACTACTTCTCCGTACTAATCCGTATACCTTGTACTGTGTCTTTAACAGTAGATCTGTAAGATACGAACCATCCTGACCTGTAACACCTGTAACTAAAGCTGTCTTTTGCATGTTGATAATATAAATAAAAAATATATTTGTGTCAAACTAAAACTTGACATCTTTATCTTGATGTGTGTATAATATAATTCTCTCCTTTGTTTTACAGGAGCAGTCTTTATAACAACTTGGTTTTTAGACTGCTCCTGTTTTTTTTCGGCTAGGCGTTACAAAGGGGGTTGCCAAACTAGTTACAACTTGATACAATCTGTAACAAGAGAGAAAAACGTGTGTATGTTCGTCTTGTTTGTTTATTTTGTTTTAAAGTTTACTAACTGATACTATAGTAACAATATGAAACAGATAGGTAATAAACCCCATATCATCTACGGAAAGTTAACAAACGAAGAACTTCGTTCTCTTATTTGTGTTACTTCAAAAGGTCGTAAAAAACCTAATGCTGGAAGAGATCTTATAGAGATGAGAAGTGAAGTAACAAGAAGGAATAACGTCCGTCTTGCACGACACGAAAGAAAGAAGTATACTAAGGATGAAATGTTAGAACGTGCTGAAAAAGGTGAAAACTTTAAACCCGGTAACTTCATAGCAGGGATGGCTCCTAAACAGGAGAAGTTCTGTATGGAGTATATTGCTACGGGTGATAGTCTGATAGCATACAAGGCAGCAGGATATGCGCCCGGTAAGAGCCACTCTGATACCCGTAGACGGGCCTCAACCCTCCTCAAAAAGCCTAAGATAGAACAACGCATAAACGATCTGCGTGAAGTCGCTATAGATAGAATGGCGTGGAGTGCTGACCATGTGCTTCAAAGGCTGGACGAAGTTTACCAACATGCGTTACAGAACGGAGATTACACAAACGCGAACCGTTCCGTTGAGAACGTGGCGAAACATCTTGGTATGTTTGTTGACAGATCTGAACAGAAGATTAAGATGGGTGGACTAGGTGACACTGATTCCAGTGAAGAGGTCAAAAAGGACATTGAGAGGCTTGCTGACATAGCTGGCTTTAAAGTTATAGAAGGTGGCAGATAAACATGGACAGTGAAGAGTTCTATGAGTTTATAGATACCAGTGACGAAGATAAGAATAAACACACCAAACGTTTGTCATTCGCTGGAATAATACCCTATAATGAATTAAACTATGCTCCCGGTACGATGGGATACCATCAGGCTATGGATAGAGTTGAGTTTACTATCGAGAACTGGCATAGTCATGTTTGTTCTCACCCTGCTTTTAAAAACCCCGACAAGGAGTTAGATTCTCTACGGGACTCGCTTGTAGAAGCAGCTAATAGTTTATTTAAGGTATATAACGAGTTAGGTTCTATACAGTTTAAACGAAACCTTGAAGGGTCTGAAGATCCTTCTTATACAAAATTAGGGGTACATTGAGTTATGAGTAATGGAGTTCAAAAAGCACTAGATAAAGACAAGAAGGCAAGAGAAGCTGCTAAAGTTAAAAAAGATCAAGGACCGAAAGCAGAGATGCGAGAAGAACGCAGAAAAAATATGCAGACAGCTTTTGATAAAAAGAACCCAGATGCTAAACCAGTAATGAAAGCAAGAGCTAAAAACATAATAAATAGAAGGTCTGCTCGAACAAGACCAGAAACAATAACAAACATGCAGAAGTTAAACAAAAAGTTTGGTACGTCAGATACAAAAAAAGGAAAAAAAGTTCTGACTGAAAGAGGATATGAAGACCTAAAACCTCTTCCAAAAGATAGGGAGAAAAAAATGTATCCTATCGGAAAAGCTAAAGGCGGTACAGTTCGTCTGAAATCTGGTGGACCTGTTGTAGATAGTTACGATTATAGTTAAAAGGATATTGAGTTATGGAAAGAACAGAAGATTGTGTTTATTTAGATAAAATTGTGGGCCGTCCAACGGGACAAGGTTACGGTGCTGCTCGTAAAGGTCCAAATGTTCTTGGTCCAGAAACAAACGTTGTCGTAGATGAAGTCTACTCACAACCCGAACCATTTAGAACGGAGAAATAAATCATGCCAAATGTAGGTGGTAAAAAGTTTCCATATACTCCAAAAGGAATGGCAGATGCTAAAGACTACGGAATGAATCGTCAGGGTCTATATCCTCAAGAAGAAGCCCGTGCTGGCACACAGACTTTTGGTCAGCGTTCAAATAATATGGCTACAGGTGGTGTTGTTTCTTCTCCGTCAGGTCACAAGGTTGTAGATGGATACGACTACAACACAAGCCGTGAAAACAGACTTGAAGAGCTTGGTCGTGTAGATTCTGAAAAAGCACGTACCCGTAAAGGAAAACGAAATCTTAAAGATGAAAAGAAACGTATCGTAAAAGAGCTTTCTTAGTCAGATGGGTCAAGGTTTCGCACCAGCCCCTAACAGTGGTGGTTTAACCAGTAGTAATGCGCCTCCTGTATTAGGACGTAATCCAGAAACGTATGGTAACTATATGATGCACCAGCAGAATGCCCGTCTTTCTGATATACAAAACAATACTCCTGACGATGCGGTTAATAACATAGGCCAGCTAATGCAACCTAATCAAGTACAACCAAATACCATTACAGGTTACATGCCGACTCAGTTACCTTCTTCACCTACACCTCCGAACCAACAACAGGCTAATAATGGTTTGTCTTCTTTACTCCCCGGACAGGGTGGGTTTAGTTAAGGGCATGGGTGCAACAACAGGTGAACTAAAACTACGTGATAAATTATATGAGAATGTAGTTAACGCTTCTTCTGCTGACTTCCTTACATTTGTAAAGATGATGGCTCCCCTTTTGATTGCTGACTTTCAAATGGGAAGACATATAGAACTTATATGCCATAAGTTACAACAAGTAGATAGCGGTGACGTTAAACGTCTTATGGTTTTTCTTCCTCCTCGTTCCTCTAAGTCTGTAATATGCTCAAAGCTTTTTCCTGCTTGGTACATGGGAAGACATCCTAATCATGAAATATTAAGTGTATCTCACAGTGATCAGCTTGCCAGTGACTTTGGTAGATCAGTAAGAGATTTAATTAATAATGAAATGTTTAGTATGATCTTTCCAGATGTTAAACTTAGAAGTGACGTAAGGTCTGCTGGTAAGTGGCAGACAAATCAAAATGGTGTGTATGTTGCAGCTGGAGTGCGAACACAGATTGCTGGTCGTGGCGCACACGTAGCTATGCTTGATGACGTTATGTCTGAAGAAGATGCCTTCAGCGAAGCAGGAAGAAGATATATAAAAGAATGGTATCCAGCTGGACTACGTACTCGACTCATGCCTTCAGGAGCTATTGTTATAATCAACACACGTTACCACGAAGATGATATATGTGGTTGGTTGTTAGACAGTGAAGCTAATGCTGACGAAGCTGATGTAATCATACACCCGTGGGAAGTGATTAAGATTCCTGCATGGCTTGACGAACCCGCAGCAAAACTTCTTGATCTTCCAGTAGGAACCAGTTATTTTCCTGAGTGGAAACCAGACAACTTATTAAAGGTAGACGAAGTAGAAATAAAACGTCATAATGGCTCACGTTACTGGCAGTCGTTATATATGCAAGATCCTACACCAGATGAAGGTGGAATAATAAAGAAGGGATGGTTTAAAAGCTGGAAGCACTCTGAACCTCCTGACTGTCAGTTTATTATACAAACAATGGATACAGCTTTCTCTTCAAAGACAACAGCTGATTATTCTGTTATGCAAACATGGGGTATCTTTGAAAGATTAGAAACAGATAGTACAGGAAGAGAACGGTGGATATCAAATTTAATTCTTCTTGGAAGTATCCGTAAAAGATTTGAATATCCAGAGTTACGTTCAGCTGCACAAGAAGAGTATGAAAAACATGATCCTGATGCTATTATGATTGAGAAGAAAGCTTCAGGTCAGTCACTGTTACAAGATTTACGAAGAGCGGGGTTACCTGTGTTGGAGTATACACCTGATCGTGATAAGGTAAGTAGAGCAACCGCTGCTACTCCTTTTCTTGAAAGCGGAAGGATTTGGTTACCTGAAGATAAAGAGTGGGCCTTAGAGTTAATAGATGAGGCTTGCAGTTTTCCAAATGCACGTTATGATGATCAGGTTGACGCAATGGTAATGGCTATATTATATATGAGAGATTCATGGTATGTTACTCATGAAGACGATCCTGAATATGAAGAAGATGAAGACGTTTATAAACCACCCCGTAAAGGGTATTGGAATTTTTCTAAAAACTCCTACATGTGATATAGGGAAGTAAAGTTATGGCAATTGAAAAAAATCCTTTGTTAAGTTTAGTTGGTGGCACAAGTATGCCACAACCTGAATTTGACGAAAGCGAATTGGAAATTGAAATAGAAGATCCTGATGACAGTGAGATGGCAGGAATAGATGCAATTGCCGTAGAAGATGAGTTAGCGTTACAAGCTGCACAAGATGATCACTATGCTAACCTTGCAGAATTAATTGATCCTGAAGATCTTGCAGAGATTTCTGGAGATGTTATTGATTCGTACCAAGCAGACAAAGAATCAAGAGAAGAGTGGGAATCAACCTTTGAACGTGGCTTTGACCTGCTTGGTCTTAAATTACAGGAAACTACAGAACCTTTTGAAGGATCATGTACAGCCGTTTCACCTCTGATTATAGAGGCAGCTGTTAAGTTTCAATCTAAAGCTTCTATAGAACTGTTTCCATCAGGCGGTCCTGTTCGTACACAGATTGTAGGAAATGCAGATCAAGAAAGAGAAGACCAAGCTACTCGTGTACAAGACTTTATGAACTATCAGTTTACTGAACAGATCAGTGAATATTTCGATGAGTTCGAAAAGATGTTGTTTCATCTTCCCTTGATAGGTAGTGCATTTAAAAAGATGTACTATGATCCTACATTAAGACGGCCTTGTTCAGAGTTTATCCCTATTGATCAGTTCTACGTGTCTTACTATGCATCTGACATACAGAAAGCAGAACGATATACACAAGTAATTCATCGAAGCATAACTGAGATGGAGAGAGATGTACAAGGTGGAATGTATATGGATGTGGGTTTAGAAGATCCAACTACGCCTGACCCTACTTCGTTTACAAGTAAGATTGACTCTATTATGGGTATCAGTCCTGCTGATGACTTTGATCAACAGTATGTGTTACTTGAACAACATTGTTACCTTGACTTACCAGAACCGTTTAGCAGTGAGGATGGTGTTGCTCTTCCGTATGTAGTTACAGTTGAAAAAGAGAGTAGAGAGATTATTGCTCTACGTAGAAACTGGTCTAAAGAAGATATAACAAAAGAAAAACAAACTTACTTTACACATTACAAGTTTGTACCGGGATTTGGTTTTTACGGTCTTGGTCTTATTCATTTGCTTGGTAATATGACAATGAGTGCTACATCTGCACTACGTAGTCTTGTTGATGCTGGTCAGTTCTCTAATCTACCGGGAGGATTTAAAGCTCGTGGTGTACGTATCGTTGGCAACAATGATCCTATTGCTCCGGGTGAATTCCGTGAAGTAGAAGCTACTGGACTTGATCTTCAAAAGTCTATTGTACCATTACCATATAAAGAACCATCACAAACTCTTTTTAACATGCTTACGTTTATGACAGGAGCAGGACAGAAGTTTGCTGACAGTACTGAACAGATAGTTAATGAATCATCTAACTACGGTCCTGTAGGCACAACAATGGCTCTTATAGAGTCTTCTGCTAAGTTCTTTAGTGCTATACATAAACGTTTACATAAAAGCCAACGTGATGAGTTTCGTATTCTTTCTAAAATTAACTTTGAGTTTTTGCCTGATGAATACCCTTATGATGTCCCTAATATCACTACTTCTGTATTTAAGTCTGACTTCGATGGGCGTGTTGATGTTATTCCTGTATCTGATCCTAATATCCCCTCTGCTGCTCATAGGTTGTCTATGGCCCAGATGGTTCTACAGTTATCGTCCCAAGCACCACAAGGAATGTATAACATCCAACAAGTACACCTTTCGATCCTAAAGGCTGCTAATATACAGAACCCAGATCGTTTCTTTACACCAAAGAACCCTCCTGAACCTCATGATCCTATAACTGATATTGATTTGGTTGTGAAGGGAATGCCTATACAGGCTTTTCCACAACAGGACCATGCTGCCCACATTGCGATTAAAACAGCCTTTATAGATGATCCTACATTAGGAAAAACTGAAATGATGGCTCCTGCTGTTCCTGTTCTTCAGGCCAACATACAACAGCATATGGTTATGCAGTATCAAGAGCAAATGTCTGGACTAATGAAGACGGAGACACCACCCGGAGAAGTTTCTCCTGAAGTATTAAGTCAGTTATCTATCAATGCAGCTGAACAAATACTTGAAGCAAACATGGGTACAGCTTCTGAAGATTCTCTTGAAAATCAGAACTTACTTCTTGAAAGCGCAAGATTAGACCTTGACCAACAAAAACTACAGATGACTGCAACTAAAGATGCAGCAGAACTTTCTATTAAGAACCGTGAGCTTGATCTTAAAGAAATGGGAGTTCAGTTAGATGCTGCTGGAAAAGTTTCAGAAAGCGAACAAAAAAAGATGGATGCTCGTATACGTGACGATAATTCCATACGTACTACAAATGCAAAACTAACTATTGAATCATTAAAGAACCTTGCGAAAGAACGAGACTTGATGATTGACAAACGTATGAATGAAGATCGTTATGCATCTGGTGGTCCAGTACGCCTTGCACAAGGTGGTAAGTTCTTTGAAGAGTTTTTAGAGAGAGCAGGTGGTAGAGAAGCTTTTGAAAACCCAAGTGTAATTTCTGACGCTCTTGAAGGTTTCTTTGCTACGATAGGCGGTGGACGTAAACGTACAGCTGATGAATCAATACGTGACACTTATGAATCTTATAAATTTGATTTAAGAGATTCTGATTCTTTAGAAGACAATTTAAAGTACCAAGCAATAATAGAAGATGAAGAAAAAAGAAGAAGCACAACTCCGACTGTTGATTCTAATTTAGACACAGTAGGAGAAGCAGAGCAATTCCTTGCAGATGACTTTTCAGGTGGATTAGGTAAAAGCGAAGAAAGAATTACTGATCCAAATGCAGAAACATTTGTTCCAGAAGGATCAGTTATTAGAGATGATGTTGATGATTCAAGTACAGATTCTTCTCCAGTATACGGAAGAGGTACAGTAGATTCAGGTGCATTACCACCTGAGTTTCCCGTAGAAAGACAAACTCCTGAAGTAGATATTGGTATTGGTAATTTAGAAGGACCAACTCCTGAAGTAGATATTGGTATTGGTGATTTAGAAGGACCAACTCCTGAACCTGTAAAACCAAAACCGCCAGTTATTATAGATAATAAAGGAATGAGAGACGAGTTACGGAAACAACAAGAAGTTAAAGATCAAAAAAAAGCAGATAGTTTTCCAGAAGGATTAGGAGAAACAGTAGAAATACCTACACTTGCGTCTATGAGTAAGCCTGTTCCGGGTATGCCACAGAATGTAGCACCTGCTGACCTCAAACCATCTATAGCAGGAAGTCCTCCACCTAAAATTGAAACTCAACCTGAACCGGGAAGTCTACCTTTAGCACCTTCTCCGTTTGAAGGAATGACACGAGTATTCGAAAAAGTAAGTCAGGCTGTACCAGATGTACAGAAACAATTGTTTAAGAAATCAAGGTTTAACATGAAAAATTTAGATAAGTTTAATAAGAACGCTAATCCAGAAGATGTAGTAGCTCAGTTTGAAAAGTTTAAAGGTAATAGTTATTTTGCTACTAAGTTCGAAGAAAAGCAAGGAATATCTACAGTAGGTTATGGAGATACTCAATCTAATAAAACTAGTGTTACAAAAGAAGAAGCAAAGGATGACTTAGCCAAAAGACTTAAAAAGGTAGGAGAAGATATAGATAAATTAATTAAAGTTCCTTTATCTCGTAACCAAAGAACAGCCATTATATCTCTTGTAGATAATGTTGGTCTAGGAGCTTTTTCTAGAAGCATGGCGTTAAAGGCTTTAAATAACGGAAACTTTGATGAGTTCTATAACCAAGCATTTTCTTTTGAGAATGGATTTGTAAATCAAAATGGTAAGCCTCTTAAAGGTCTAGTAAGACGAAGAGCATCAGAAGGAAATTTATTTAACTTAGCATAATGTTTTATTCGTTTGTTATAATTTGTATATTTGCACAGTCATGTCCTACTATATTACAGGATGAAGTTGGACCTTATTCTTCGATAGAAGAGTGCTATTTAAGAGGAGCAAGTATAATTAAAGCTTCTTCTATTAGATTTCCTCTTATGTCAGCTGCTGCTAATTGTACAGAGAAAGACCCAGAAGAGTTACTAAAAAAGAAAAAGTTTAAAAAGAAACAAGAATTTAAAGGTGAGCTTATTAAATGGAACCGATTGCATTAGATAGCAGAATGCTGTTACAGTTAGCTGCGGTTTTAGCATCCTTATCAGGAGCATGGATGCTAGTCAGGACACAAGTAAGAAACTTGTTAAAAAGCCGTGACGAAATGAAAGAGAACATTCAAGAGATATATAATAAGCTTGATATTGTAGAAGCAGGAAGTGCTGTTAAATCTTCTCAAATAAAAGTACTATCAGATATACTAAGTCCTAGTAATTTAGAAAGACGTAATAGAGAATTAGGAAAGGTACTTTCGGAGATTGAAGATCTTAAAGCAAGAGTAAAAAACGTAGAACACATGCACAACGGGAAACATCCAAATGTCTCTTTATAGAAATATTAATAAACGTAAAAAAGCTGGTACTTCTAGAAGTAAAAAGAATAGTACAGTTTCTAAAAAAGCCTACGCCAACATGAAAGCTGGTTTTCCAAAGAGTAAGAAAAAGGGCAAGAAGTCATGAGTAAAAAGAAAAATTGGATTAAAGATGCGGTTAAACGTCCCGGTGCTTTACGTAAAAAACTTAAAGTTAAAAAAGGAGAAAAAATTACAACAGCACAGTTAAACAAAGCTGCTAAAAGTAAAAACCCAAGAACACGTAAACAAGCTAACTTAGCAAAAACTTTTAAAAAGATGAAAAAAACATGATTGTACTTTTTACAGTGATAAGTTACACGGCAATAGGTATAGGTGTTATTGATATATTAAAGGTGATGAATTGAAAGATACACCACTTAACGAGAAGGGTATAGATCACACAGTTAGAAAACCTCAAAAAAAAGAATATGATCATTTTGACGAATACTGGCAAGGATTGTGTAACTACCTTCAAGTAAAGTATAGGAATACTTATGGCAGAGAAGAAGAGAAAAAAGAGTAACATGAAAGGAATGAGCATCAAGAGTGGGGATAAACGTCCCACTAAATCTGGTGCAGGGTTGACAAAGAAGGGTGTAGCGAAGTATCGTAGGCAAAACCCCGGAAGTAACCTAAAAACAGCTGTTACGGGAAAAGTTAAAAAAGGAAGTAAAGCTGCTAACAGACGTAAATCTTACTGCGCTAGATCAGCAGGTCAGATGAAGAAGTTTCCTAAAGCAGCTAAGAATCCTAATAGTCGTTTAAGACAAGCACGTAAAAGGTGGCGTTGTTAATTGTTTCAAGATATTCAAGAAATAAAAGACTTAATTCAAAAACAAATAGATCAGATATCAGAACAGCTTGCTACTGGCATGTGTGAAGACTTTAATCAATATAAACATTTAACGGGAGTAATAGAGGGGTTGACAAGATCTGTACATGTGGTAGATGATTACCATGCTACTATTATGGAAAACCTTGAAGAAGATTCGGAGTAATTATTAAATGGTTCTTCAACCCAATATGTCAAACTCTACACAGAATGATGAATGGATTACGGATGATGAGATGCCAGATCCTGAAACTTTACCTAATGTTCCCGGTTATCATATTCTAGTTCGTCCTTTGTCGATAAGAACAAAGACAAAGGGTGGTATTATTATGCCAGATAAGTTTAAAGATGACATCCAATATCTTACAACTGTCGGAAGGGTTGTGAAGGTTGGTTCTTTAGCGTATAAAGATAAAGGAAAGTTTCCTTCAGGATCATGGTGTAGTGAAGGAGATTATGTGTGTTATGGTAAACATACAGGACAAAAGTTTATATATCAGGGAATTCGTTACTTACTTATATATGATGATCAAGTCATTATGACGATTGAAGACCCTGCTGATATAGACCCCATGTACTCACTTGTAGCGTAAACGTAGAATCGCAACTGCGGAGAAAGATATGATAACTGACGAAAATGAAAATGAATGGGGTAAGATTGAATTAAATCAAGCTCCTGAAGATTTAGAAATTGATACTGAAGAAACTGTTGAAGTAGATCTTCAACCTGAAGTTGAAATTCAAGAAGAAACATCTGAAGATAAAGAACCTGAGTTAGAAGGAATTGAAACTAAAGGTGCTGAGAAAAGAATACGTCAGTTAATAAAACAACGTAAAGACCGTGACGAAGAGTTATTTAGAGCAAAAGAAGAATTAAGTGCTTTACGTCATCAAATGTCTGAAGTTGGTAAGATACGTTACGATTACGATGGTGCGTTAGCAGAAGCTAAAGAAGGTGAAGTAAACTCTAAACTTGAGAATGCACGTAATAAGTTTAAAGAAGCTTATGATGCAGGAAACAAAGATGCAGTGTTAAATGCACAAGAAGAGTTAGCAGAAGCTAAAACAGAGTTAAGGTTGATTGATCAAAAGAAACAATGGATCGAACAACAAAAGACACAATATCAGGAAGAAGAAGAAAAGAGACAGAAACAATACGATACTGCTCCTCCTGAAATAGACCCTCTTGCAAAAGATTGGGCTGAGACAAATGATTGGTTTGGTAAAGATCGTACAGCTACAGCTGTTGCTTTATCAATTGATGCAGAATTAAAAGAGCAGGGCGAAGATCCAAGTGATCCTTCTTTTTATGAAAAAGTAAATGCCCGTCTTAAAGAAGAATTACCATCTAAGTTTGGTGATAATGAAGTGTCGGAAAAGGCTACTCCGAAAAAGCCTAAACAAGTGGTAGCAGGAAGGTCGCATTCTCCTGCTTCTAGAAATAAAGTTAAACTTACAAAAGAAGATGTTAGTCTAGCGAAAAAATGGAATATACCACTTGAAAGATACGCAGCTGAGAAAGCGAAAGCAGATAGATCTGATGGCGATTATACGACTGTCGTTTAACATATATACAATGCGGAGAAAGTAAATGGTTGAAGAAGTAAATACGGAAACAAACGAAACAGATGAAAACTCACAACAAGTTGAAACAACTAATCGTAACATATCAAGAATGATGGAAGAACGAGAAAACTTATCTCATGAAGCTATCATGTCAGCGATTGAAGATAACGATTGGTTACAGATTCCAGAAAGCATTAAGAATCAATTTCTTGATCAGGGATTTGTTTTAAGGTGGATACGGATAATGTTAGATGGTCAAGAAGATCATCAAAACATTGGAAAGAAAGAACGTGAGGGTTGGACATTTGTTTTAGCTAAAGACTGTCCTGAGTTATCTTCTGGATTTAAAGTGAAGGAAGAAGGAAGTCTAGGTGGTTGCATATTACGAGGTGACGTAGCCCTCGCTAAACAACGAATAGAATACCACGAAGCTATACAAGCGCAACAAATGAAGCGCACACAGCAAATGGAAGATGCCATAGCTAATAGACTACATGGTGATCATCCTGACCGTAGAATGCCTATTTATGATTCAAGCAAACAGCGAGTGTCAACAGGAAAACAAGCTAAGTTTGACGCTTAATTTTTAACTTTTTTCTGAAAAGGAACTACTATTATGGCTTTAGCAAAAGCATATAATGGGGCTGTTCCAGTACGTAAACGAGGCAGTTCGTATAACACGATGGGAACCAATAAGTATCAAATTGCGAATACTTATGGTGATAACATCTTTCGTGGCGATCTTGTTAAAGTTAGTGCTGGTTACATCCAACCTGTATCAGTTACAGCAGACCGACCAATTGGTGTGTTTCAAGGGTCACAGTTTGTAGACCCTACATCGAAGCAACCCACTTGGCTAAACTACTGGCCTTCTGGTACTTCATCTGCCGATGGAAAAGCATACGCACATGTTATGGATGATCCTGATGGTATTTATCAAATGCAATGTAATGCTACTGTTACTATAGGTGATCTAGAAACTCAGAACTTCTTTGTTGAAGTTTCTGACGGAAATACCTATACTGGTCAGTCAGCATGGGCAGTTCAAGTTACCTCTCGTACATCCCTTGCAAATCCACTACGTATAGTTGGTTTGTGGGAAGTTGAGGGTAATGATTGGAATCAAGCTAATACTCGTGTATTAGTTCGTATTTCTAATCATCTTGACTACGCTGCTTCAATAGCTAATTAAAGGAAGGACTGATTAAATGGCTATAAATCGCGCCAGTATTGGCAAACAGCTTCTTCCGGGCTTAAACGCAATCTTTGGACTTGAGTATGGTTCCATTGATGAAGAGCAAAAACCTCTTTTTGAGATAGAGAACTCTGATCGTGCTTTTGAAGAAGAAGTCTTAATGACTGCTTTTGGTGAAGCACCAGTTAAAGCAGAAGGTTCTGCCGTATCTTATGAAAGTGCCAGCGAAAGTTGGGCATCTCGCTATACGCATCAAACGATTGCGTTGGCGTTTGCTGTTACGGAAGAGGCTATGGAAGATAACTTGTATGATACTTTTGCTAAGATTAGAGCAAAGTCTCTTGCACGTTCAATGGCAGCTACAAAGCAAACTAAAGCTGCTGCTATCTTTAACAATGGCTTTACCAGTGGACTAGGTGGTGACGGAGTTGTATTATTCTCTGCTGCTCATCCAGTACAAGCTGGTGTTCAAAGTAATCTTTTGACCGCTGCTGATCTATCTGAATCCTCTCTTGAAACTGCTGTTATACAGATTCAAAAGGCAGAAGATGATCGGGGTATTCTGATTGGAGCTATGCCTGTTTCATTGCATATTGCCCCTGATAATCAGTTTGTAGCACAGAAGATCTTAAAGTCTACACTCTCAACCACAACTGTTGTATACGGTAACAATCTAGCAGGTGTAGCTGGTAACGTTGCTGGTGTTACAAACACAAACGACATTAATGCTGTTCGAAGCATGGGTGTTGTGCCACAAGGTGACTTTGTTAATCACAGGTTTACCGCAGCTGGTGCTTGGTTTGTGAAATCAGATGTGCCTAATGGTACTAAGATGTTCGTTCGCGCACCTCTTGGAACCAAAATGGAACCAGACTTCGATACTGGTAACCTTCGCTTTAAAGCTCGTGAGCGTTATAGCTTTGGTTGGTCAGATTGGCGTGGTTTCTATGGCAACGCTGGTTAATAACTAAGTTGGTTAATACGAGGGGGATGCTTGTTAAAACGGCATCCCTCTTTTATTATAGAGAGTAGATAATTCACATAAGGAATTAATGAAATGACTACAGCTATTAATGCAGTCTTTGTATCTGCTACCGTTACTGCAACTGATTACCCTACACGTATTAGAGGTGTTAGTTGGGGAACAGCAGCAGCTAAAGGAGACATGGTAGTACGTAACGGAAGCGCATCAGGTACTATTGTTTATAAGCAGTATCTTGGTGTAAGTAGTGCATCAGATGTTTATGTTCCAGATTTAGGAATACGTGTAAGTGAGAAGTTACATGTTACCTTACCAACTGGCGCATTTGCTACATTCTTGTTAGGATAGAACATGGTTAAAAAAAAGGGCGAGTGCGATTGTATATGTTGCAAAACAACAAGATACATTAACGGACTATGTAAAAAAATATTTAAAAGATAGGCTTTAGTATGACAGTTTCAACAAGCCAAGATTTTAATTTAGATATTGATGAGATTATATCCGAAGCTTACGAACATTTAGGTGGACCTCCTTTTGTTGGAAATGATGGTATAACTGCAAGAAGATCTTTAAATCTTTTATTAAGTGATTGGCAGAATCGTGGTATCCTTCTATGGACTACTGAGTTTACAGATTTAGCTTTAGTTCAAGGAACAACTACTTACACTCTTCCTAGTACAACTGCTGCTGTTACTGAAGCAGTATCCCGAAGAGGCTCTAATGATATTCAAATGAGCCGTATTACTGCTGAAGAGTATTTAAAGATTCCTGATAAAACAACACAAGCAAGATGTCTTCAGTATGCGACTATGAAGGGAAGAGATAACGTCAACTTTCTAGTTTGGCCAGCCCCTGAAAATAGTACAGACACTGTTCGTATGCATAGTATTAGAAGATTTTTTGATTTTGAAAACTCAACAGATACAGCAGATGTTCCCTATCGTTACTTACCTTGTTTAACAATGGGTCTTGCTTATTATCTTGGTTTTAAAAGAATGGGAATACCAGCTACAAGAGTAGCAGCTTTAAAGATTGAATACGAAACATTACTATCTAATGCTATGGCAGAAGATAGAGAACGAGCAGCAATGCTTATTAAGCCTTCTATAAGATTTGTATAGGTAGTAGAATGATATGGTAAGAGCTTACTTTATAAGTGATAAAAGTGGATTTAGATATCCTTACGAACAAAGAGTAAAGGAGTCTACAGGATTTGTTGTTGGTCCTGATGAAAGTGATGGAAATTATAATTTAGAAAATCACCCTCAGAATAAATCACCTCGTATAGGTGCAAAATATGTTTTAAAAGACGCAAGACCAGAGAAGATTTTAGAGTATGTAAGTAGTACATGGACACCAGCACAATCAACATCTATTCTAAACTATTTCCCTCAATTTGTATCAGGAACTACGTAAAGGTAAAAGGACGATAAAATGGCAATCACGACAGGTGTGAATAATCAATTTAAATCAGAGGTTATGTTAGCAGAGCATAATCTTCAAAGTAATACATTAAAAGTTATATTAGTTTCATCCTCTCAGAATGTTTCTGCTGGTGGGCCTAATACATATGCATCCGTTACAGGTCAGTTAGCAAACGGTAATGGTTATACAACGGGAGGTAAGACACTTGCAACTGTTTCAGTAAGCACTGTTGACTCTTCAGGAGTTGTAGACTTTGCTGATGTAAGTTGGGCTGCTGCAACATTCTCTGCAAATGGATGTATTATTTATAATGACAGTCACAGCAGTAAGAGTGTTATAGCGGTATATGACTTTGGTGGAGAAAAATCAGCAACAAACGGTGAGTTCAAACTCGTTGTTCCAGCTGCAACATCGGCTAGTGCTGTTATCCGATTAAACTAATAAAAGAAAGGCAGTAATATAACATGGCTTTCGTTCTCAAAGATCGGGTTAAAGAAACAACTACTACAACAGGAACAGGTGCTGTATCTCTAGACGGAGAAGCTGGAGGCTTTCAAGATTTTAGTAGTGCTATTGGAAATACTAATACGACTTACTATGCCATTGTTCATCAGTCTTTAGATGAATGGGAAGTTGGTATTGGTACATATGGTTCAGCAAGTAATAATCTTACTAGGACAACTTTACTTTCTTCTAGCACAGGATCAGCTGTTAACTTTAGTGCAGGTACTAAGGATGTATTTGTAACACTGCCAGCTTCTGAAGTTGTACATACTAGCGCAAGTCCTAGTTTTACAAATGTAAGTATATCAGGAACATTAACTGTAGGTGGTATAGTCAGTGTTGGTGGTTCACTTGTCGGAACTTCTGCAACCTTCGATGACAAAGTTTCTGTTAGTGCATTAGCTGTAACAGGAATAACTAGTATAGGTGGTTCTCTTGTAGGAACATCTGCTACTTTTAGTAATCATGTCTCTTCTAGTACTTTAGCTGTTACGGGGATTACAAGTATCGGTGGATCTCTTGTTGGAACTTCTGCAACGTTTAATGATCATGTATCTGTTTCTTCAATGACTGTTACAGGAAATGTAACTGCTACACAATACTATGGAGGTGGTGGTAACTTAACAGGCGTTTCAGCAGGAATTGCTACGAATGTTTCAGGTGGATATGCTGTTCTTACTTCTGCTCAAATAAGCGGTAATGTGAGTATTGGTGGTGGTTTATATGTTCATACCTCTGTTGGAATCGGTGTAGCTTCTCCATTAGGACAAATACATATAGCAAAAAATGCTATTGCTGATATTGTAAGTTTAACAGATGCAGCCAATGTATCTCTTAGTTTTAGTAATGGACAGAATTTTAGTTTAACGTTAGCTGGTAATAGAACATTAGATAATCCAACTCAATGTGTTCCCGGACAAGTAGGTAGTATATTTATTATTCAAGATGGGACAGGAGGTCGAACACTTAGTTACGGAACTAATTGGGAGTTTCCAGCAGCAACGGCTCCAACCCTATCGACAAGCGCAGCAGCAGTTGATAGACTAGATTATATTGTAAGAACATCAACTGCCGTTCAATCGGTATTATCTAAGGAATATAGTTAAAAATGTTTAATAATGCTTTATTAATGGGTGCAGCTGCTCAAGGCGGTGATAGTCTAGCAACGATAGATAATTCTGTATTGTTTGAAGGAGCAGGAACACTGACTTTCACTCCATCTACAACTGAAACTAATGGTAAAAAATATACACACTCTTTGTGGGCCAATCATTACCAACTTACAAACTATACACATTCTGGATATAATGATTATATATACTCTTCTGCTACAGTAGTAGGTTATCCTTCCGAAATTTCATTTCACACTTCAAATGATGGAATTTATGTTATGAATACGAATGGATCATCGTACTCTGGATATAAACAAAGCACTGCACAATATAGAGATCTAGGTGCGTGGTATCATGTATTTGTTGTTTTCGATTCTACACTTTCAGTTGCAGGTGATAGGCTTCAAGTATTTATAAATGGTAAGAGAATAACTGCTTGGACTCAGGATGTTGATCCGGGAGCAGATTCAATTACTTCAGTTGGAAAAGGAAGTGTCCAGCAAATTTATGGTACATACTACAATTTATATAGAGATCTTAATGCTCGACTTGCTGAAATCTACTTTGTAGATGGCACAGCCTTAGATGTAACAGATTTTGGAGAATATGATTCTACTGGTTTGTACTGGACACCTAAAGATCCAGCAACGATAGCAGATACCGTAACTTACGGTAATAACGGATGGTATCTTAATTTTAGTAATGCATCAAATTTAGGCGAAGATTTTTCTGGAAACGATAATGATTTTGTAGCAGCTAATTTAACGCAAAGTTTTAATACACCAACAAATCAATATCCTTATCAAAATCCTTTAACACTAACTAACTCATATCCATCTTCCTTAACAAAAGGAAATCTAAAGCAAACTGGAAATTCTGCTGGCAGTTTTGCTTCAGGAACTTTAGCCACACTTCCATGTGACGGAGGAGGAAAGTTTTATTGGGAAATTAAAGTTATAGGCACGTATACAACAAACGGATATTCATCTATTGGCATAGCACCAATGGATCTTCCAAGATATGATAATGTAGATCCAAATGGAAACTTTTGCTTACCGGGTCAACAAGATTATCAAGGAGTTAGTACAACTTTTAATACTGGAACAACTACAAATCTTAGAGCAAACTCTTTAGGTGTAAATGATAATATTGGAAGTTCTTATACAGTAGCTACAGGTTCTTTTATGCAGATAGCATTTGATTCTGCAACACAAAAAGTATGGTTTGGAAAAGACAATACTTGGTATAATTCTGGAGATCCAGCTAATGGAACAAATCCAACTGTAACACTTACAGCAACTGATAAGTTCTGGTATCCGTGGATTGGAACTTATACAGCTAGTGATATTTTTGAAATCAATTATGGTGAAAGTGATTTTGAATATACACCACCAACAGATTTTAATAAAGTAAATACAACTCAGATAGCATCTGATATAAGTCGTACTCTGTCTGATACAACTAAATACTTTGACACAATACTATACGAAGGTAATGGTACTGGGCAGAGAGTTGGAGCTTTCCAGCCGTTTGGTAATTCATTTACTATAGATAAGAGTGCTTTGTTCGATGATGCTAATAGTGAATCTTTAACAAGAACTTTTTCTACACCTACATCAGCAAATATATGGACTTTTTCAACATGGTTAAAAAGAGGTGATTCACTTTCAGCAGGGGTTGTTGTTTTATTTGGTGGAACTTATAACAAAGACTTACTTCTTTGGAACGGTGGTACTGATTTATATACACTCCAAAACGGTGTAACTGGAATAGACTTTAAAAGAACGTTAGAAGACACGAGTCAGTGGTTTCATGTTGTGTGGACTCAAAGTGGAACAACCTCAACAGGTTATATCAATGGAGTTCAGGTAGTAACAGGTACTGCAACTAATGATACTATCAATGAAAGCGGTATTACTCACTATATTGGAAATAGAGCAACCTCTGCTGCGCCTTATGATGGCTATGTAGCGGAAACAGTTTTTATTGATGGATCTGCTCTAGCACCTTCTAACTTTGGTCAAACAGATACTAGTACTAATAGATGGATTCCGAAAGATGTATCAGGTCTTACATTTGGAAACAATGGTTTTTATTTAGATTATTCAAATGGAAGTGATTTAGGGGAAGATTACATTCCTAGTGGAACAACCAGCTATGATATTACAGTAGCTAACCCCGGAAGTGGTAATAAGTATTATATTGATACTGTTCTCCAAGCCACTGAAGAATTAATAGAAGGTGCAACGTACAAATTTGATCAATCAGATAGTTCAAATGCTGGCCACCCATTAAGATTCTCTACTACTTCTGACGGCACTCATGGTGGTGGTTCTGAGTATACAACTGGTGTTACTACATCAGGAACACCCGGATCAGCAGGGGCTTATACGCAAATTGTTGTCGCAGTTAGCGCACCAGTTTTATATTACTATTGCAGTAGTCACTCAGGAATGGGAGGAACTGCTAATACAAAGACTAATAATGATTGGACAAATAACAATACTGTAGTTCAAACAGCAGATTCACCAACTATAAATGCAAATGTTTGGAACCCAAGTAATAGTGAATTTTCTGGAGGAACATTTTCAAACGGTAACAGAACTGTTGTAACAGGATCATCTGAATACGCTCCAGTACAGGCTGGTATACCTATTAGCAGCGGTAAATGGTATTGCGAGGTTGTGCCACAAAGCTCAGAAGCTAGTTATTTAATTGGATTAACAAAAGGACTATCAACAACTACAACTGAATTTTTAGGATCACTAGCAAATGACGTTGCCTATTATGGTAATGGTAATTTATATATGAATGGAGATGCTGCTTTAACTTACGGTGCTAGTTATGCTCAAAATGACGTTATTGGTATGGCTATTGATCTAGACAATAATACATTAACATATTATAAGAATGGTGCTTCTCAAGGTATTATAGATTTACCGGGTCCATCTTCAGTCAATCACCCATATTATGTAGCTTGTTGTCATTATTGGAGTGCTGGAACAGGAACATATTTACTTAGATCATTAGCTAGTGATTGGACAGGTACAGCACCAACGGGTCATCTTGCTATTATCCAAGACAATATGTCATCCTCAGATCAGTTTATATCTGCTTTTAGTTGGATAAAAAACAGAGAAACTACGGACAATTGGCAGTTGTTTGATCGTGTTCGTGGTCCATATTATTCTTTAATAACTAACGCTGGAACTATAGGAACAGAGGACTCAACTTCTCTCCAACGATTTTTAGCTGGTGGCGCACAAATCGGTAGTAATGCAGAGTTAAATACTGCTAATGAAAGCTATGTTCTCTGGAATTTTATGATGCAGTCTACAGGTTCTGGAACTGTTATTTCGGATGGCATGACTAAAATCAGCGATAGTTCAACAACAGCGATTACGCAGTTAAAAGATTTAAATCTAGGAATGTCAATTACAACCTATACTGGATTAGGGGCGCATCCAGCAACAATCCAACATGGATTAGGAGTAGCCCCTGCTCTTGTTATTGTTTCTAAATACAGCGGGAGTGGTGGTGGTTACATAATTAGTTCGCACTTTGGAAGTGGAAACGAAGCTAAGTGGTTGTATTTATTTGATGATAGTGCGTTAGTCTCTAACAGTACAGTTTTCAATGGTGCTTATCCAACTGCCACCACGTTCTCTGTAGGTACAAATGCTGTGACAAACGGAACTGTTGGAGGAACTTACGTTGCTTATTGTTTTGCACAAAGCGAGTTTATAAGTATAGGATCATACGAAGGAAATGCAAATGCTAATGGAACTTTTGTTCCAACGCTTAACAGTTTAGGAATTCCTATTCAGCCAGTTTTTCAAATGACAAAAGATATAGATGCCGTTGGACCGTGGGTAATAGGTGATACATCAAGATCACCGTTTAATCAACAAAATGCTCAATTACAACCAGATTTAACTACGGCAGAAATAAGTACGTATTCTAGTGATATAGACACTGGAGGGTTTAAAATGAGAACATCAAATAGTTATGTTAATGGAGCTAGTACATTCGTATACATGGCAATAGGAACCCCTCTGATTGACCCTGACGGTAGAATTATAGCTGGAAGATAATGGTAGTTGCAGAAACACTAGCAGGATTGGCATTAATAAATAGTACAGTCAAAGGAATTAGAAGTGCAATAGGAACAGCTAAAGATATATCTTCTATTGCAGATGACATTGATAATTTATTTAAAGGTAAAGAAGAAGTAAAGAAGCAGTCACATCCTATAGCTAGTAAATGGGATAGTTTTTTAGGTAAGACTTTAGGATCTACTGCTGATAGATTATCAATAGGAGCTATAGCTAAAGAAACTATAGAAGAAAAGTTAGCTGAAGAGCAAGTTGCTAAAGTAAGATTAATGATTAACAAAAGATTTGGTCTTGGGACTTGGGAAGAAATACTTATAGAACGTAATAATAGATTAGAGAAACATAAAAAACAATTAGATAAACAAAAAAGAGAAAAGAGTGAGTTAACTAGAAAGTGGTATAAAGCTTTAGAGATTATAGGAAGTGTTATCTTAGTTGTTGGTGGTTGCTTTATTACTTTTTATATAATTATATCTAACATGAAGAAATAGGACAAAAGGTAAATGTTTTTATATAATAAAACTACAGAGATAAAACCCAATAAAGGATGGAAAGATGTTAATGGAATACAGCATCCAGCTAATTGGCATATCTGGAGTAAAGAACATAAAGCATCTATGAACATAGAAGAGATTACTTTAGACGCTAAACCAGATCGTAGGTTTTATAACTGGATAGATAATGGTCTTGGTGGTATATCTGATATTAAAGCGAAACCTTTAGATGATGTTACTACAGATGGTAGAACTGTAAGAGGTATACGTCAGGGACACATTAATCAAGTTAAAGAACAACAAGGTTCTTTACTAGCTCAAACAGATTGGGCTGTAGTTCGTAAAGCCGATACAGGTACAGACATACCAGCTAAGATAGCAACATGGAGAGCAGCTATAAGAACTAAAGCTACTGAGATGGAGAAAGCTATTACAGATGCAAAAGATATGGATGCGTTTATAGCTCTATTTGTAGTGTGGGATAAAGACGGTAAAAAATCAGGGGTACTATTTGATTGGCCTGAACTGGAAGAGTAAAGTTACATGATGTTCGGAGAGTCACCTTTTAGTACAGCACCTTTTTCATCTTATGCAGGTGAAGCTCATAATGCGTTTGTTTCTTTAAGCGGTGCAAATGCAGTATGGAATACCAATATATTTAGTGTTAATGGTAATGCTAGTATAAGTTTAGGAAGTGCAGATGCTAATTGGAATGCTTCTGACTTTATACTTGAAGGTAACCAAAGTGTAGATTTAACCGGAACAGGATCAAAATATAACGCTGATACGTTTAGCGTTATCAATGTAAATAATGTAAGCTTAACAGGAACAAATGCTACTTATAACGCAGGTGCCTTTACTAATATAACTAACATGACTGTTTCTTTAACAGGAGCAGAAGCAAGGTTTAACGAAGATATAAGAGTATGGTTATTAACTACACCACCTACAAGAACATTTATTTGGACATTAGAAAGCAATAATTAAATGGCTTTAACATATACAGTACTAGTTAAAAGAATTAAAGATGCATCTGAAAATGATGGGTCAGAGTTTGCAGAAGCAGTTGATTCTTTTATTGACAGAGCAGAACTTAGATTAACACGAGAAACAGATGTGTTGGGTTTAACAAACTTTGCCACAAGTTTTTTCATACAAGCAGATCCTTTTTTAGCTAAACCAGCTGTTCCTAATAGATCTCTTATTGTTAGAAATGTTAACTTTACAACATCTACAGGACAAAGAACTCAGCTTCTTTTAAGAAGTAAAGATTACTTAAATGACTACTGGCCTGATAGAACATCAGTAGGTTACCCACGTTACTATGCTAACTGGGGAGCTAATCAATTACTTATAGCACCTGCACCAGCTTCAGCTTATAGTGTTGAGATGTCTTATGTTGCTCAACCAGCAGCTTTGGCATCTGCTACAAACGAACAGAACTACTTTACTGAGTACTGTGCAAACGCTCTGTTTTATGCGAGTATGGTAGAAGCACTGTATTGGATGAAAAATCCAGCAGCAGCTGCATATTGGGATCAAATGTATCAACGTGAAGCAGTGTTCTTAAATAATGAAGCACGGAGAGCAAGAAGAGATGATATGGAAATAGCAGCAAATCCAGCTGGAGGTCAAGATAATCTACAACAAGGAACACAGTAACAATGGCTACTAGTTATACAAACACTCTCCTTCTTGCTAAACAGGGAGCAGGAGAAAATGCAAATACGTGGGGAACTATACTTAATGATAACGTCATTGATATGGTGGACAACGCATTCAGTACGAATATAACTGGTGATATAGATTTCTCAACAGCAACAACTATAGCACTTACACAGAATAATGGAAGAGGTGATACAGGAAGACTAACAGTATTAGGATTAACTGGAACAAGATCTGATGCAACCTCTATCGTTAATTTGATTGTTCCTACTTTTACTACAGCAACTAACGATGGTGTAGATTGGGGCGGTAAAATGTATATCGTTCGTAATCCTAATAACTTTAAAGTTAAAGTCTATAACGCTGGTAATGTAGGATCAAATGTTCCAAAGAACTCAACGATGGGTTTACTCGCTACACCTACTACCGTTGTTCCTTTATTCTCTGGTTTTTATGCATCAAGTGTAGGTGATACAGACAACCAAATAAATAGTTCATTTCTACAAAGTGTTTCAATTGGTGTAACAGCTGGTGATCCTTCGTTTAACTTTGGACGAATTACTCAAAGTTCTATAAGTGCTACAAGTTTTAATAGCGGTTTAATTACAAATCTAAGTGCAACAGGTCCAGCAAATTTAGCAGGTCATACAACATTTGCATCTGTAGCTACATTTAATGGTGATGTATCTGTTAATAAAAGAAGCATGTGTGCTATGACAACGATTGTATGTAGTGCTACTACTACAATAGATTTATCACAAACTAATTTCTTTTATGTTAAAGCAAGTGGAGCAATTTCAGGAGCAGTATCTGTTAGTTTAACTACTCCTACAAATGGTCTGGTAGGACAAACAGGAGCTATATATCTTGTTAATGGAACCAGTGCTGCTAGTTCTACTTTCTCTTTTCCAACAAGTGTATGGAAGTTTCCGGGAGGAATAGCTCCTACTAAAACAGCAGCAGCTGGATCAGTTGATCTTTTAACTTATTTTGTAAGGGATGTTAGTTCGGATGGTACACTAAAGGCTATAGACATAGCAGCGATATCAAACTTTACTGCGAGTTAATATAAATGTCTACTGAAACAAGAACAGTAAAATATGAGTTCCGTCCGGGTATCATGCGTGAGTCTACAGAGTACGCTGCTGAAGGTGGCTGGTTTGATGGAAATCGTGTTCGTTTTAGAAATGGAAAACCAGAAAGTATAAGAGGGTGGCAGAAACGATTAACGTCTTCTTTTATAGGAACAGGACGGGCAATACAAACATGGGCTGCTTTAGACAGTAAAGAGTTTATTGGTTTTGCCACTGAACATAAAGCTTACATAAACTATGGTGGACAACTCTACGACATAACTCCTTACGATGTGTCTGTATCCCAACCTAGAAGTGCATGGTTTACAACTGTAACAGGTGCGTTTAATACAACAGACGGATCAACTGCCATAACTGCTAGTATAACTGCACATGGTATATTTACCAATTCATTTATTACTGTTAGTGCTTGGAGTCCGACAAGCGGAGGAACAGGTGCAGGTACGTATCCGGGTGGTATTACTTCAGTTAGAGGTGATTATCAAGTAAGTGTTATAGATGCTAATTCATTTGTATTCGTAGTTGGAAGTGCTGCTGATGCAACAAGTGTAAGTAAAGGTAAAGCAACTTATGCGGTTCGTTTAAGATCAGGAGCGTCTGTTGCAGCTGGTGGATTAGGATACGGTGCTGATACGTATCAAGCTGATCCATTTACAATGACTGCTTACTCAAGCGTGTTTAATTTTGTTACTGGTGAGACAACTATTACTGTTAGTGTAAGTGACCATAACAGAGCAACAGGAAGTTACGTTAAGGTAAGCAACTGGCCGGGAGCAGGATTACAAGGAATAACTTCTGTTAGTGGTCAGTATGAAGTAAGCGTGATAAGTACAAACTCTTTTCATATCGTAACTGGTGCTACAGCAACAGGAACAGGAGCAGGAAAAGGAACTAACATTTTTATGAATGTTGTTCCCGTCAGTGTCTCTACATACAGAGCATGGAATGAACCTGCTACAGAAAGTGGTATTCTTCTTGATATTCGTGAATGGTCTATGGATAATTTTGGAGAAAATCTTGTAATAAATCCTTACCCACAAGGTGGTATATTTGAGTGGGATAAAACAAATGGTCTGGACAATGTAGCTTTACTTGTGTCAGGTGCGCCAGCAGAGTCGAATGGGTTTCTTGTAAGCCCAGTAGCCAGACAAGGCATGTGTCTTGGAGTAACAGATTCAACAGGAACATTTGATCCTATGTTAGTTCGATGGTCAGCTAATGAGAATCTAACAGATTGGACAGAATCAACTACAAACACAGCTGGTAGTATCCGTATAAATAACGGTTCAGAAATCATCGGTGGATTAGCAGCTGGTAACCTTGTGTTAGTATGGACAGACACAGCCTTAACAGGTTTAGAGTTTATAGGTGATCCTTTTGTTTTCGGAACACGACAGCTAGGTACTAACTGTGGTCTTGTTGCTAAACACGCTATGGCAGAATTTGATGGACGAACATACTGGATGGGTGACAGTAACTTCTACGTTTATTCAGGACAAGTACAGGTTCTTCCAAGCACAGTTAAACGTTACGTGTTTGAAGACTTTAACTTTACTAATGCAAGAAAGGTTTACTGTGGTGTTAATTCAGAGTTCGGAGAAGTTACATGGCTGTATCCAAGTGCTGATTCATCGGAGTGTAATAGGTATGTAACCTATAGTCCTTCTCAAAACTACTGGACTTTTGGAGAGGCTATCTGGACAACGTGGGAAGATAAGAATATAATCAATACTGTAATAACAACAGGTGCTTCTATATCTTCTCCAAACACAAGTACAGACTTAAACTTTCTTTACGACAACGAACCACCTAACACACATACAGCAGATGGTCAGGACATGCCTTCGTTTATTGAGAGTGGAGAGTTTGATCTAGGCGATGGTGACGATATACTATTTATAGATAGAGTTATACCAGATGTAAGAGTTAGTGTAGGTAATTTACAATTAAGTATTAAAACTAAATATCACCCTAATGATGTTGAGATAGAAAAAGGACCATTTGAGATAAGCGGTAACACTTCGTACATTAGACCAAGAGCAAGAGGAAGAACAGCAAAGATAAGAGTTTCAACAGGGACACCTAATACAAGATTTAATGTAGGAACAATTAGGATGGATGTAATGCCAGATGGGAAAAGATAACGATGGCTCATTATCCAGTATTTCCTAGATTTCCTTTTTCATTTAATGATAACATTACACGTAAGATGTGGGAGTTAAACGAGAATTGGGCTAATAATTTAAGAGGTTCTTTAGAGACTCAAGATGCTACAGTTATTAAACGTAAAGTAGAAGTAGACAATAACTCTAGTATAGCAGTTCAAGGACGAATAAGAGTAGGAGAAGTTACTACAAGTGTTACTCCCGTAGCAGGAGATATGCGGTATAATACATCAACAAACAAGTTTCAAGGTTACAACGGATCAGCGTGGCAGGACTTTAATTAAATGAATAGATCAAACATGTCAAAACAATTAAACTATGGCGACCTCAGTCGTTTTGTAGGTAAGCCTGTTGGACAACAGTTCGCTAAGAAAAGGTACGCTGAAGGGGAAACAGTGGCAGATGAGCTTACTGGAAGCGTCACGTATGAAGACATAAATGGAAAGAAGCGCACCTACAGATATAATCCTGATACACATACTAAGCCACAGCCTAGTGGACGTATGCGTAGAACAAACATTGACTATACTCAGTTAGCTAACAATCCCGGTATAAATATATTTGACAGAGCAACTCTTGCTGAAGAACCAGCTGCTGTGGTAGCCAGACAACAACAAGATGTTCCTGTTAGTGTAGCTGAAGACTTTTGGACTGACAGTGATATTGATTATTTAGACACTCCTGCAAGAGGAGATTCAATAAGAGATCGTGCAACCAACGCAAAAGAAACAATAAAAGCATTACGTGGACCTGTAGGTCAAATTCCTGTATTCGGTAAGCTTGCTACTTTTTTAGGACAAGCGGGAATAGAATCTGATTTAAACAAATCAAAAGAAGAACTAACAACAGGAGATAAAGAATACGCAGATATAAAAGAAAGCATAGCAAAAGGACTTACAGGGCCAACTAAAACAAAATTTACAGAAAGTCCAAATGAATTAACTACAAGAGATATGGCCTTAAATAGTGTTAATAGAGAGAGAGCAGAAAAAGGTCTTCCTGCTCTTTCACGACAAGAAGCTTCTAAAAAAACAGGTTTTATAAAATCAATGATGAATGCAATAACAGGAGGAGTAACAGATCAAACATTACTAAATGCTGCTGAAACGGGAGCGTTAGCAAGTTATATAGACGGCATACAGCAAGGCCGAAGTATGAATGAATTTGGAGAGATAATGGGTGAGGGTGGTTTTCAAACTCCCGGTGTTGGTGGATGGGGAGAAGCTGCTGGAAGTTTTCAAAACGTACAGGATGATATAAATGCTCAACAAGCAGCACAAGCAGCTGCTAATCAACAACGAGATAATTTCTACGGTGCAATGGATCAGTTTCAGGATGCTGTTACAGCAGAAGATGATGAAGCATCTAATGAAGCATTTGGAGATATGTATAGCGATGTTGCCGATTTTAGCTATTTTGCTAAAGGAGGCATAGCACAACTTGCTCCGGGTGGTATAGCTCCTTCAGATAAACACTTAGATCCCGGTTCCTTTGTTATATCTGCTGATGTTGTGTCAGGTGTAGGTGACGGTTCCACAGAATCTGGTATAGAAAGAATGTCAGGGCTTCTTGGTATTCCGTTAGATGGATCTGTAGCCGGACCTGATGGATCAATGTTAGGAAGAGTAACAACAGCAGCTGGTCCTGTTCCCGGCACGGGGTTGAGTGATAGTGTAAGTACTGTTATACAAGACACAAGCCCAGTAAGACTTAACGTTGGTAATAATCCTTTAAAGCAGATGACACCTCAAGGAAAGACAGCAGCAAGGGTTGCACGAGATGAATTAGTAGTTGACACTAGAACTATTGCTAATCTACCACAGATGTTTATGGGGGCTAAAGGACCAGACTTAAAACAGGGCCAACAGATGTTGACTAACTTTATGGATAATGTAAGAGCTAACAAAACAAATACAGGAGGAAAGCAACCGGGACCGTTAGTTCCTGAAGGACAAGACGTAATGAAAGGGTTAGCCTCTTTATTTCAAAGAGCTTAGTTATATATGACATATGAAGTATCAGGCGTTCCACATGAGGACGTATACAGAATTCTTCCTTTAATAGATAAACATTTAAATAATGTTATACCTTATACAGGAGGAAGATATGAGAAACAAGATATTATAGAAGGAATAGAAAACAAATTATTTGATTTATGGATACCTATTAACACGGACACAAGTAATATAGATGGTGTGGTTGTTACACAGTTTACGGTGTATCCTAGAAAGAAAGTATTTACCATTCTACTGTGTTGTGGAGATCATTTAAATAAGTGGTATTCTTCTATGTTTGAAATGCTATCTTCATTTGCTCAATTAAACAGATGTGATTTAGCAGAAGTAGTAGGAAGAAAGGGATGGGTCCGAAAGTTAAAGGATGACGGATTTAAACAGAGTGTTTGGATAGTAGAAAGAGAATTTTAAAATGGGCAGTTCAAGATCAACACCAACAAGTAGTACGGTTCAACAGGTTCGACAAGAGTATCCTGCTTACTTTCAGCCGTATCTTGAAGACGTATTAGAAGGCGCACAACAGCAGTACCAGAGAGAGTATGAACCCTTTCCTGAGTCACGTTTAGTTGATACACCTGAGAGCCGTACTGACGCTCTAACAGCTTTACAAGACATGGACTTAGCTCGTATGAGTCAAGGGGTTTATAACGATGCTATATCTGGAACCCAAGCTGCTGGTACAGGTTTTCCTGATACTAATCTTGAATCCTATATGAATCCATACCAACAACTGGTAACGGATCAACTGTTACGTAACGCTACAGAGCGTAGAGGAGTGGCTCGTAAAGGTATAGGAGATGCAGCTGCACGGTCAGGTGCTTACGGTGGAAGCAGACAAGGCGTAGCTGAAGCTATGTTTGACAGAGACACACAACGAGAACTTACAGATCTTGAAGAACGAAGTAACATGGCAGCATTCCAAAATGCACTGGCTGCTTCACAAGCTGACAAACAAAGACAACTTGCATCATCTGCACAGTTAGGACAGTTAGGACAAGCCCAACAACAGGCTCTCACAAGCGGTATAGCTGGTGTAGAGAAAGCTGCTACTGCTGAACAAGCTCTGGCACAACAAGCTAGAGATATAGCACTACAGGACTTTAAATCACAAGAAGGATTCGACACACAGAAGTTAGCTGAGTACTCTGCGATTATTCGTGGTGCTACTCCACCACCTAATCAATTTATAGATAAGACAACATCCACACCTCAAAGTGGATTACAGCAGTTAGGAGGTATTGCTTCGTTAGGTGCTGGTCTGTTTGGAATGGGTAAAGCTAAAGGCGGTCCTGTTGAATATGCAGCTGGCGGTACAACTTATGCAAGAGGCGGTGATGTAACTCAAGATGTAGTTACAGATGCTATAGATAAGTTAGCAGGTATTGGTATGGGTAACATAACTATGCCTACACCGGGAATGGATGCGTTACATGCACATCCTGCAATAGCTTCAACAACTATTGAATCTATCTCTATGCCTATTGAAGAAGAACAAGTTACAGATGTTATGGATATAGATAGCATGACAGGATTACAAGGTCTTGGTCAGGCTCCAGCTGTAGATGATTTTGATATGGACTCAGCTAGAGAAGTTACTACTGACGAGATGGATGAGACTATGACGGATGAGACTATGATGAGGTCTTATACAGGTGGTCCAATAGGATTAGCTTATGGTGGTGTTCCGGGACAAGCTTACACAGAAGACATCGGTATGATGGGTGGGCTTGCTTCAGTGGCTGGACCTCAGATGAGGTTTAATGAAGGTAAAGGTGTTCCTTCTGATGCTTTAGCTGCCTCAACAGCATATGCGGATAGGGTAAGAGAACAAAGAAAAAGGAAAGCACTAGAACTTAAAAACAGAATGGGATTACAACAACAAATTTCTGAACTTAATCGTGAAAATATTGGACAAACTCTTTCTAAAGCTTTTCCTCTTCCAATGGATCGAAGAGATCCAACAGAGGAAGCATCAGCAAAAGCACTAAGAGAAAAAAAGCTATCTGAAAAAATAGGAGCAGCACAACCATTAGACTCTGCAAGAGGATTACCGGGAGATTTTCAACCTGAAGCTTTTGGAGATATTGAAACAATATCAGATATAGAAATAGATGAAATGGGATATTCAAACAGGGCAGACGATGTCGTGTTTGGTCAAATGGAAATGGAAACTAAACTATCTCCAGACGTAGCTTTAGCAACAGGTAAAAAAGAACACGCTAAAAAAGAAAAGGAAGCTGGATACAAAATTCCCATCTCTAACCAACAGCTTATTGCAATAGGTCTTCAGTTATTAAGTGGAAGAGAATCAGGTTTGGAAGCGGCTGGTAAGTCTTTAGCAGGAAGCAAGAGTCAAGAAGAAATCTTAGCTGAAAAAGCAAATAAAGAATCACTTGCTAGACGAAGAGATGCTCAGTCTGCATACGAGTTTACTAAAGAACAACGGGAAACTCTTGAAGGCATTGCTAAAGATAAAATATCAAGGGCTAAGTTAAAAGTAGATATTGCAAAATTAAAATCAGATATGGCAAACAACAATGGTAAACTCGCTGTTAGCAGGTTTAAGAATACTCCTGATTTTTATAAGATAGCTCCACTAGCAGATGCAGCTGGTAAAGAGTACACAGATGATGAGTTAGAAGAGTTAACCTCAAACGAAAAGATAGCTGCTGTTAGAAGATCTATTAATAAGATATCACCGGGATACTTTCCTGTTACAAAAAAAGCAGCAACAGGAGGAACTATCCCTAACACTCTTTCCAAATTAGGAATATCTAGCATCAGAAAGGTTTAATCACAATGCCTTCCTTAATGAATGTAGATGGTGTTGGTGAAATAGAGATACCTGATAACTACACAGATTTACAAGCCTTACAGAAAGTCCTGTACGCCAAGCAAGAAGCTGGTCAAATAGATGGACTTGATTCTCAAATAGCTGAATTAGATGGAATGGTAGAGCAAGCGTATGGCTACCAAGAACAACAGGAAGAACCTACTGGACCTGTTGTTAAACGTCCTCCTAATCGTAATTATTTTATGGAAGCTCTTGCTGGATTAAAGTCAGGTGCTTTAGGTACAACAGGTGCAGGTCTAAGTGGTGCAGAAAGAATTGCAGAAGTTTTAGATCTTGATCCGACTGAAGATAAAGCAGGATGGCTTAGACAAGCTGGTGAGTATCTTAAAGCAGGAGCAGAGGAGATTAAAGCTTCTCCTGATAAAGAAGGTTACTTTAAATTCTTTAATGCTTTTGGTTCTATTTTAGGATTCATTGCTCCCTCTCTTGCTGTTGGTGTTGTAAGTGGACCTGCTGCTATAGGTGTTGGTGCTGCATTGGCTGCTGGTACAGGTTCAGATGAAGCTTATGAAAGAGCAGTAAAAGCAGGTGCGAATCCAGAACAAATTAAAGATTCAACTTTATTAGGAACTGGATTAGGTATAACAGAAGTAGCTACTCCTCTTCGACTTTACAAACAAATCAAAAAAATATTTCCGTCTTTAAAGTACGTTGATGGCGAAGGTTTAGGAACAACTTCAACACAAGACCTTATTAAGAAAACTACTAAGTCTGCTCAAGAAGGAAGACTAGCTAACGTATTAGGAATTACAGATACCCCCTTTAAAGAGTTTGGTAAACGGGTAGGAATGACAGTTGGTCTTGAAGGATCACAGGAGTTTGCTGCTGCTGTAGGTCAGAATGCTATTGAAAGATATATTTATAATCCTGATCAAGAACTTCTTAATGCTGATGCAATAGAAGAAGGGTTATATGGTGGTGGTGCAGGTGGTGCTTTAGAAGCAATCATATCTACATTTGCTTTACGTAAGTCTCGTGGTTACAGAAAGAAAATGGATGAGTTTCTTGAGAGTAAGGAATTCAAAGCTATCGAAACTGAAGCCGATAAATCTGCTAAAGAAATAGAAGAAGTAGATACAGCTATTAAAGATGCATTTGGAGAAGGTGCTACTTTTGAACAGGTTGTTAATAGTGGTAAGTACACCAATGAGGAAAGAACAGCAGCAGGTGCATTGTTTAAAAGGAAAGAAAGAGTTGAACAAAAGCTAAGAAGATCTAATTCTTTAATGGAGAAAGCTCTTAATGATTCTGTTTATACATCAAATGAAATACTTAGTTACTTAGCTAGCCAGAAAGATGATAAAGGTAATCTTCTTTATAATCCTGATTATTTACGAAGGTTAGCAAAAGAAGACAAAGAAAATAACACATCCTTTATAAAAGATACTTATGTAAAACATGTTAATGATAGAAGAGTTAAGCATGAGAAAAGTATAGAAGATAGTCTTTCTGTCATAGTAAATCCTAAAGTTTTTTTAAACCAGACAGACGAACAAAAAGAAAATAAAGAATCAGCTTTCTATTCAGCTGCTGAGATTGAGCAACTTAAAGCTGACTATGGATCAAGAGGTGCTTTTAGTAAACTAGATGTAGATGCCCTTGAGACAGAAGTTAATAATCGTTTTAATGATGCTGTAAATTACGGAACAGATTATCAAATACAACAAGATAGAATTGATTTAAGATCTCCTAATAATGAACTACGTTTAAGTCAGAAAGCACTTGCTAATCTTTACGGTAATGAAAACGAAGCTGCTTTTAGTGATGCCTTTATAAAGGACATTCTTAAAAGGGTTAATCAAAGTGAACTACTTAACGTATTTAACTCAATGCTGCGAGACTTGGAAATCAAATCTGGGGGTATGGAAAATTTTGGAGAAGTAGCAGAAGTATTAAAAAAAGCAGTTGATCTTGAGAAGTTTCAATCAGATTATATTAATCTAACAAAAAAAGTAAGAGTGACTTTAGAAAATCCTAATTTTAGTCCCGATAAAGCTGCGGATATTTTAATTCCTGCAATAGCTAAATTAAAATCTGATGAGCGTAAGATTGCAAAAAAGATTCAGGATACAGATATTATAAAGTTACTTGGAGAAGGAATTAAAAAGGGTGCTGCAAAAGAAGGAACCGACACCGACACCGACACTGACACTGACACTGACACTGAAACAGTAGAAGGAGCAACAGAAGATGTAGATATTACTGAAGATGGTGAAGTGGATGTTGCTGTTGAAGAAGAAGTTGTAGCTGACCCAAAACCTAAACCAATTGAAGAACTTTCGCCTGAAGAAATGGTTGGTGCTTTGGACGACCTAGATGCTAGTAGCGAAGAAGAGCTAAAAGACATAGCCCGTGAATCCATAACAAGAATAGTTAATGTAATGAATTCAGCAGGACAGTCAGCTGGTGTTATTGGTAAAGCACAAGAAGCTTTCAATAGTTCAGAAGAATTTGATTCCATATCTTTATTAGATATCTTGGTAAAAAGAATGGCTGACAAATCGAAAATATTTAATGCAAAGAAAAAAGAAGGACAAATAGACGTTCAGGCGTTAGAATTTTCTGATGAGTTGTATGATTCAGATGAGAAGGGAAGGATGATACCTAATTCAAAAAGTAATCAGTCGATGAGAGAATTTCGTGAACACCTTATTAAAGAATTAAGTGAGGGAGAAATATATGTAGGTGATAAGTACATAAAAATTAAGGACAGTGTCTACGAAAAATATCTTAAAAAGTATATAGATAACAAAACTAAAGGAGTAACGATAGAAGATATACTTGAGACTTTTACAGGAATGCAAAATAATCTTGATGACGGTATTAAAAAATTCTTAGAAGAAAACCCACCTGCTACTGTTCAGCAAGAGCTACAGCAAATAAGTAATTTTATAAAAGAAAATACACGAGAACAAATATTTAAGAACGTTTATAGCAACTCTCGTTTACAAGAAATAAAAGATACCGAAAATGAGATGCCAACTTTAGGAGAGCCAGAGATACGTCAGAAACAAGATAGAATAGTTAGTGCTATAATTAATTCACTTGGTATGGCTAGTGGTGCAAAGATAGTTAAGAATGTATCAACAGATAAAGATGGAAACAGGATATTTGAATTCTCAAAAAGTGAAAAGGGAGATATTAATTTAGAGCTAAAAGAAAGAATTCCTGATCTTACTATTAAATTTCAAGACGTAGCAGGACAAGGTGGTAGTTATAACTCAGGTACTAATACTCTAACTTTAGGGTTAGAATTTTTAAAGTACCCAGAAGGAGTCATTACTAAAAATGGAATAGATGTTTGGCAAGATCTTGTTAGTACAACGTATCACGAAGCTTATCATGCAGCTAGGAGACTTCTCTTTACTCCTGAACAAAACAAAATATTTAATAAAGTATTAACAATAAATTTAGCTAGAAAAAATGGATGGGATAGTCCTCTTCTAACCAGTGAAGGTGAGCTTATAGACATACAGGAAGCTTATAGAGAACAGGCTAGAATGCAGGGAGCATTTTTAGCACTTAATGCTAATGCTTCTATAGAGGAACAAAGAGAAGTAGCAATGAATCTACTGACAGAAGAAGCACAAGCTTGGGTAGCTGGTAGATGGGCAGGTGGTTACGACATTATCGGTTTAACTCCTCAAGCTCGTAGTTTGTTTAAAATTATAGAAGACTTTTTAAAAGATGTTGGAAGAGCAGTGAAATCCATAATATTAAAAGATCCTTCTTTAAGAGAAAGACCTGTAAATTGGGATGAGATGGTTAGAGATCAGTTAAGAGATTTTACTAATGGAACTCTTGCAGAGATGACAGCTGAAAGAGATGCAGTTGCTGGTGCTTCTTTAGCTATGGAATTTATGCCAGCTAATTCAACTAATGTTTTAGGTGCAACATTAGATGAGATATTAAAAGCAACAAAATACAGAAGCCGTGTTGTTGGTAAAGACGAAAACGGTGAAGATATGATGAGAGATATAAGTGGATGGGGTAGAATCTTTAGTCATCTTTCTGCTATTGCGGAAAAGAGTAGAGAGTTCAGAGATTTTTATAATGGTTTACAAGATAGGGTTATGAGTCGTAACTCTATCAAACAAGCTGCTGAAATCTTATTAGAAAAAGTAGGAGATTATAGAGGAATCTTTAACCTGTCTCGTGAAGATTTTGTTAAGGTTCAGAACTTATCTACGATAGCTGACGAAGCTATAGCTGAACCTAAGTTTGAAAATTTAAATACAGAAAACGCAACTGCCACCATACAGTTTAATCAATCTGACTTAGACCAGATTAAAAAAACTTATACTACTTTAGAAAAGTTTTACGAAGATGCAAATATTGATCCTTCTGTGATAGAGGATAGTGTTAGGATTGTAACAGATGAAGAAGGTAACCAAACTAAACAATATACTATTAGAGTAACTGATCCTAAAATAGTTAATGCTTTTGCAGGATCTAGTCTAGCAATCTCATCAGTACATGAACAAGTTTCTTTAGGCATCTTACATAACCTTTTAAACACTAAAGGATTAAAGTCTACTAATCTAGGAATAGAAACTGGACAAGGATACGACAGAGCATTTGCTGATTTAAAGAAGATTATGGCAACTATAAAAAAGAAAGGTTTATCATCTGAGAAAGATGGTGTGAATGTTTTAGACGCAGAAAAGTGGGACGCATATAGAAAGGCAAATAAAAATAATAAAGATAAACTATTAGATGGTTTAGATTATGAGCAAGCTAATAGAATCTTTAGACTGTTCAATGTTATGCTTGAAGAAGGAAGGGCTGGTTACTTTCCTCGTTATAGGTTTGGAGATAAAGGTGTTGCTGTATATAGAAACATATCAGGGACGTTCAAAGGAAAGATACAAAAAGGTCCACTTGTACGGGATAGGAAAGATTATGAATTAATTCGTGTAGAAGTTGTGCCAGATACTTCAGTTGAAAGAATTGGTAACTTACCGGGAATAGGTGAAGCAGCTAAAACAAATGTAGAACGTAAAAGACAAGAGCTTTTAAAAACAGTTCAAGCAGAGTATGGGGATCAGGTTGGAGAACAGGTTATTGTTGAACCTCTTGATCTTACCCTTGACCAACTAAGAAGAGGTGATGATGCCCTAAGAGACTCAGCTGGTATTGCTCGTGTAATGGGTAAAGTACAGATGTTAGCTGAAATAATAAAAGATCAAGATCCAAAATCTAAAATCAGTGGAAGTGGTAAAGGAAAAAGTGAACTAGATAGAATGTTTGAGATTATAGAGAATGAAATTTCTCTAAGTCGTGCTGAATCTTTAACCCGTCCTAGAAAAGGGATACCCGGATATTTAAATAGAAGTAATAATGATGGACGATATTACAAACAAGCTATACAAAGATATGTAGATACAGGATCAAACACTGCATCTTCTCTTTACGAAGAACCTAAGATAATAAGAGCGATTAATAATATAAGGGAAAAGGTTCAGGGTGGAGAACAATCTAACCTATATAAGGTAGCTCAAAAAACTTTTGAATATGTTAATGATGCTAACAACGAAGCAACCATGTTACGTGGGTATGCTTTCCATATGTTCTTAGGTTTTAACTTATCATCAGCTGTTATTAACTTAACTCAAACTGTTCAAGCAACTTATCCTATTTTGTCTTCTATAACGGGAATGGCTAAAGGTGCAGGAGATGTAGCTAAAGCCCAGAGAGATGCTATAAGACTTTTTAAACACATGGTTCAGGATAGAAAACAGTTACCACGAACAGGTAAATATGGTTTTGAATTTTATACTACTGTTACAGATGAAGCAGGAGTTACTAAAGTTGTTGTTGATCCTTCTCGTAAACCTAAATGGATGGATGAAAAAGAATTTTTATTTCTTGCTGATTTATTTAAACGTGGATCAATACAACCAATTCAGAATATGGATTTAGGTTCAGGATATCTATCTCAAAATTTAAATAGCAACTTAGGAAGAATATTAGCAGACGCATCTGGTTTTGGATTTGGTTTAATAGAAAACAGTAACAGGATCACAGCTGCTCTCGCGTTCTATAGATCAGCTAAGAGAGATGCTTTAGATCCCAAATCTAGAAAAAGATGGGATTCTTTTTCAGGTGCAACTAGATTTGCAAACCCAAGAGTAGATAGTAATGGTCTACCTTTAGACATACAGGAATCTGATCTAAAAGGAGTTACTGAAACAATCAGTCCTGAAGAAGCATGGGCTAGACGTATGGGAGAAATGGGGGTAGAGAAAACTCAGTTCTTCATGGGTAAAGAGAATAGACCAACTCTATTCCGTGGACCTGTGATGAGTGCAGTAACACAGTTTCAAAGTTTCTTATTTCAAATGATGGGTTTATATGCCACAGCTTTTAACAGATCGTTAGGTGCAAGACTTGAAGAGGTTGATCCTGATCAAAGAGATGTAGTTAAAAGTATGGCACGTAAACAGTTAGGTCTTATGACTTTAACCATGATGGGTTTTGGTGGTGTAATGGGATTACCTTTCATGGAAAACGTAAAACAAATGATTAAGTTTATCACAGAAAATTTTGGAGATGAGGTTGGTGAGGATATTGAACAAGGACTTAGAGAAGTTATCGGACCTATCATGGGATACGATCCTACTGATATGCTACTGAGAGGACTGCCACGAGGTTTAGGTATAGACATATCAAGAAGATCTACTTACGGAGATGTAATACCTTTACGTCTTATTATGGGTGGAGATCCTGCCGACTTTACAGGTCCAGCTATCTCAAGAATTATAGATCAAGTTGCTGGTATAAATAACGCACTAGAAAGAGGAGAAGGTTCGGTAGAAAAAACATTAGGTGTTATTCAAAATCTAGTTCCTGTTGCTGTAGGTAACCTTACAAGAGCGTTAATTAACGAAGGAAAATCTGGAACTTTAACACAAAGAGGGCAACAGCTTCTTCCAGCAAACGCATTAACTGGAGGACAGATGGTTACATCTATGTTTGGATTTACTCCTACTAAAGTAGCAAGAGCTAGAGAAAGAAGAGGATTAGAAAATTACTACAACTACCGTTCTAAAAACGGTAAAGATATGTACTCTAACAGGATGTCTATTTCTTTAGGAAACTACTATAACTTTATGAGAAAAGGTAAAGTAAGTAAAGCTATGGATAACTATAGAAAGTTTCTACAAGACTATCAAAGAGTAACTCAACATGACTTGAGAAATCAATCTAATCCTTCAAAAAAGTATAATATTAATTTTAGTACTATTAATAAAAGAGCTTTAAGATCATTAGGTCTTACTGAACAGGCAGGTCCAAGAGTACGTAGAGATGTTCGTAGAGAAATAGATGAAGGAAGAAGAAGAGGCTATATTCCACCAGTACAAGGTTGACATATTAATACTTTGTTCCTATAAATAGCTGTATGAAACAGCCAATCAACGTATACATAGGCTATGACTCTCGTGAGCAAGAGGCTTACGAAGTCTGCCGACATTCGCTATTGAAGTACAACAACGAAGACTTCAGTGTAAATCCAATTCCAATGAAGCATCAAGAGCTTAGAGACATGGGACTCTTCGACAGACGGTGGGTCATTGATGAAGACGGACAGTACTGGGATGAGCTAGACGGTAAGCCTTTCTCTACAGAGTTCTCTCACACAAGATTCGCGTTACAAGAATACGCAACTACAGTCCATAACCAAACCGGATGGACTATGTTTGTTGACTGTGACTTTTTATTCCGTAGACCTGTTCAACAGTTATTTGATTTAGTCGATGACCAGTATGCAGTTATGTGTGTTAAGTTTGATTGGAAGCCACGTAGCACTGTTAAGATGGACAATAAAATTCAATCATCCTACCCACGTAAGCTATGGTCTTCTCTTATGCTATGGAACTTAGACCATCCAGAAAATAAAAGAATGGGTTACATTAAACTAAACAATGCTTACGGAATAGACTTACATACATTCACATGGTTAAACGAAGATAAACTTATTGGATCTATTCCTGAAAAGTGGAACCACGTTCCGACTGTTTCTTCCAGAGATGATGATGCTTTTGCTGTTCATTTCTCAGAAGGTGGCCCGTGGTTCAAAGGATACGAGTATGTTGATTACTCTTTCGAATGGCGCAAAGCATATGTCGAAGCATTGTACGATAAATGGGACTACATTAGGTTCGAAGAAAACGCAAGAAGATTAACAGCAGGAAAGTAGAAGATGAGTATTAATATTGTAACAAGTTTCCCAATCAAAGCATGGGACTTATATGCTAAAGAGTTCTTAACATCGTTTGATGAGAAGTGGGACAAGAAAGTAAACCTTGCTGTGTATTACGATGGCGGTGACTTACCAGAAGACGTAGTAGAAAGTGATCGTATATCTTACTTTAAGTTAGAGAAAGATAAAGAATGGTTTGGCTTTCAAGATACGTATGGAGAAAACAATGGAAGACCTGAAGGTTACGATGAGATAGAGCAGTGGCCTCCTAGAACATTTGTTCAGGATGACACATACAATTACCGAATGGATGCTGCAAGGTTCTCTCATAAAGTCTTTGCTATGACAGGAGAAGCTAACAGGCTTATTCATATTGCACACAGTGACGCTGTTAAAAGAGGGATTAATCCTTTAGAAGCAGACGTAGGACACTTGGCTTGGATTGATTCAGACTCACGAACAAGAAAGAATGTTTCATTTCAGGAAGCTCTTGAGATGATATGTACAGGAGATAATGTTGAGCTTGATGACATCAGTCATTTAGGTAGGACAGCTATTGACTACAGCTGTACATCTTTTATTTCTTTTAATCTTTCAAGCATACGTGTTCAAGAATTCCTTAATGACTTTCGTGGTATCTATGTAAGTGGTGAAGTGTTCGGATACAGGGAATGGACAGATGCTTTTGTGTTCACTCGTTTACTTACTATGTACACCATACATGGTTTAAAGGTTAACAATCTAACTGAACAGTGTCCTGATCTAGATGCGTTTGATATGGCTGACATTGGTAGTTATATGATTCATAATAAAGGTAATCAAAAGATTACAGGTGAGTTACCTCCAGATGTGTCAGGACCACAACGTAATTCAATGATACATAAACTTGTAGCTCATTATCAGTTTAACAACATACTAGAGATTGGTACGTGGACAGGTGCAAGGGCTATCAAGATGGCATCTGCATTATTTGAAGCTGGCGTAGAGAAAGTTCATTACACGGGATTCGATCTGTTCGAAACTGCAACAGAACAAGATGACAGTAATGAGAAGAATGTAAAGAAACATTACAGCGAAGAAGATGTTAAAGGGTTTCTATTCAACTTTGCCCAGACTGCTGCAAAGAATGATAAAGAGTTTACTTATCATATTATTAAAGGCAACACTAATGAAACGCTCAAGGTATTAAAGAATAAAGATTACTGTAATACTCATAACATTAAACCTGACTTTGCCTACGTAGATGGTGGACACAGTGTTGACACAATTCGATCCGACTACAATGCAGTCAAGCACATACCTGTTGTACTGTTCGATGATTATTACACAGCAGTTGATGGGCAAGATGCTCCAGATACGAAAGCATTTGGATGCAACGAGATAATTGATAACGACATTGACAAGAAGTATCTAAAGGCTGTGATACCTACAAATGATTTAATTGTTGGCGGTGGTATCACTAACTTAGCTATCGTTGTAAAGGATACAAAAAGAGGACTACCACCTAAGTTGGCTCCAGATCGTATGCCGATTAAAGTTAATCCTCAAGACTGTATGCCTAAAGAACATATTAAAAATAATATAGAAACTAACACACCTAAGATAAAAAGATGGGTGGATGATAAAGGCAGACTCAATTGGGAAACAGTTGTGGTAGCGTCTGCTGGTCCTTCTCTTGTTAACTATATTGACGAGATCAAGGAGAAGCAAGAAGCTGGAGCAAAGGTTGTATGTGTTAAACATTCACTACCCACTTTGTTAAAGCATGACATCATTCCATACGCCTGTACTATCTTAGACCCACGTTCTATTGAAGGTGAGAGTACGCACGGTGTAGTAAGGAAAACTTTATTCGAAAACATTCCAGCTGAAACTAAGTTAATGGTTGCAAGCATGACTGATACAAGCGTGTTAGATTACCTGTTAACTAAGACAGACAATATTATAGGGTTCCATGCATTCTCTAACGCTGTGTCTAAGTATCCTTTCTTAAATGGAAAGTATCTTATAACGGGTGGTACATGTGCAGCTACTAGATCAGTTGGGTTGTTTCATACGTTAGGATTTAGAAACTTCCATCTGTATGGTTTTGATTCTTCTTTATTAGAAAGACCAGAGAACTATAATGAGAAACGTCCTGACGGTATGCCATTGTTTATGAATGTTGGTATCGAAGATGGTAACATAGATGCTGAAAAGTTTTGGACAACTGGAGAGCTACTAGCATTAGCTCAAGATGTAGAGCAGATGTTAGATAGTAATGTACTTGATCTTAATATTGATATACACTGTGAAGGATTAGTTAATGCAGTGTGGCACGACAGATTAAAAAAAGGATATAAAAAAGAAATGTTTGATGAGATTTTAAAATGAGTGACGATAACATATTAGAGTTTCCAAATAATACTGTTGTTCAAAATGTTAGTGATATCCTAACCGACCAAGAACGATCCGTTAAAAAGAAAGCATTGATCAACTGTTTAACTGACGCGATACGACACGTAGAAGAAGAAGATAATATAACAGGTGGTGTGTGTTTGTTATTTGAAGACGATGGAACTATGCATGATTCTATGGGTGGGGATGTCAGCGGTACTAACTTATATGTTATGTTAGATAAACTCAAAGGTGATCTAATGAAGATCATCTGTGATACAATGGGTTACACTAATTACTCAAGAGAGGATTAAAAGATATGTTTGGATTAGCTGAATCAGTAGTCGGAGTAGCAGGAAAAGTTCTGGATAAGTTTGTTGAAGATAAAGATCTCAAGGCAAAGCTAGAAGCAGAACTTAAATCACAAATAGTTTCTTTAGACTTGGCACAAGCTCAAGCCAATACAGAACAAGCGAAACATCCTTCTGTGTTTATTGCCGGGGCTAGACCAGCCATCATGTGGATATGTGCATTTGGTCTTGGATGGCAGTTTGTATTCCAACCAATAGCAATTTGGATCGTAGCTGTATCAGGAAGTGCAATCGTTCTTCCAGACATTCAGACAGAAGGTTTGTTAACCTTAACACTTTCTCTATTAGGTCTGGGTGGAATGCGTAGTTTTGAGAAATCTAAGGGAATACAACGCAATAACATGCGATCTAAGTAAAATCCTTCAACGTACAGCCCTTTACAGAGCATCTAAGGGGGTACTCAGCACCATACCTAGCCCAGACATAGTGATTCCTCTGAGATGTTCTTAAAAGGGCGTACAATGGAAATCGTCTATTGAAGGGTATCTAACTCTTCTTGAAGCTGATCTATCCTAGATTTGATAGAATTTGTACGTGAAGTACGTCTATCTTCTTCAATGATGTTACCTATTTGCTCTTGTGCATCTTCGGATAGCATTGAGATGTCGATTAGATTACGTTTGTTAACGTGACTCATTCGACCCATGTCGTAGTTGTTTCTGTAAAATAACATTGTGTTTGTTTAACCTCATCGTTTAAGCATTAAAAATAAGAGAACCTTACAATAAGCATTCTCTCTATAAAGTATACCATAAACAATTTTTAGATTCAACACAAGTAAGTACGTAAGTGAGTAGTCCGTTAGCGAAGATAGAAATAGATACAGCATTGATGATGATCAACGCCCTATCATTCCAAAGCAAAGCCACAAACATCCACCCCATTACTCCTAACAAATGAAAGATAAGATTAACAGGATAGATGTTATGTGTTGTGAGAAGCATTCCGATTAAAAGAATAATAGAAGAGGCCCACTTAATATACCAATCTAATGTATAGGTTGGTGTAGTCTTTTCCATCATGCCCCACACGTACCTCCGTGACCAGATATGTCACAGATATCATGAGTTTCTACTGACTCTTCAAATTCTTCTCCAAGTTTATCTTTGGCTTCACTGTATCCGACTCTGGTGAGAGGCTGACCGCCACGACTACCATTAGGATAAACAGTGAACCCCCGAAGATCACTAGCGTAGTTTGCGAGTGTCTGGGCAAAATCTTCCACCATTTCTTCATTGTTCAATTTACCTCCCCATTCTGGTAAGTTGATTGTACTTGATATAGACATGTCAACATACTGTTGAACGTCCGCTTGAAACTTAATCCTCCTTTCATAATCTTCTGCTAAATCTAAAGCAGTCTCAATACTATCTGGATCAGTACCGTAAGTTTCTATTATTTCTTTTGCAGCAGCATCAACAACATATTGATAGTGCCACCTGTTACCGTTCTTTAGATATCTTCTCTTGTAAGCAACAGCAAATATAGGTTCGATACCTGTACTTGTTCCTGCTAAGATTCCTATTGAACCTGTAGGAGCAACGGCTCTGTTGGCTACAGGAGTACTTAATCCTAACTTACCTGAGAATTCTTTAGATATTTTGTCACTCACTCCTTTATAGATACTGAGCCACTTGTGTAGTTCAGGTGTTACCTCATAACGAGATCCGTTTTTAAGAAGCCATTCATGTACACCCATGACACCAAGACCAAGCCTACGATTCTTCTGTCTGATGTCGTATACTTTATCGTAAGGAAGTTTAGCCTTCATTGTTCCGCATATAAGAAACTTGGTTGCTAGTTCAACAACAGTAGACAACTCACTAGCACTGTCAATACGAGCAAGATTAACAGATCCCAAGTTACATACGTCACTGTCATCTTCCGAAGTAACTTCAGTACACGCATTCCGTAATGTTTCCTTTTCTTTGTCGAAGAAGTTGAACGAAAACCCCGGTTCTCCAGTTCGTAATGCCTGATGTATATTAGTCCGAAAGACATCTCCTACTTCTCCTGTTTCAATGTAGTTAAGTAACCACTCAGTATCGTAGTTAACACTTATGTTTGTCATATCTAAAGGTGCAGGGAAATTAAAGTCCTGTTCTTTGATATCGGCATAAGACATTCCCGGTTTAGGAACAGCGTTGCCATCATCATCGTAGTCAGGTGTACCAACTGGCATTGAATGCCAATCTTTAGACTTTAGAAACGTATCAATATCTTTATGTTTCCAATTAAGACTAGCATAGATAGCAGACCTACGCGAACCTCCTTGCATAACCCTACGCCCTATCTCATTAATCATCTGCATCTTAGGGATAGGTCCAGAAGCTTTACCGCCTGTTCCTTTAAGGAGTTCACCTGATCCTCTGTACACAGAGTAGTCAATTCCTATACCACCCCCTGTCATCAAACAGGATTCAGTCTTCCAAGAAAGATCAGCCCAATCTTCTCGTGTATCTTCTTCAGCCTTTAAAAGAAAACAATTATTAAAAAACTTATTCTCTCGTCCAGCGTAATAAAGATATCTCCCACCGGGAATAAACTTTAAGTCGCTGATTATATTAGATAATTCGTTTACCTCATCTTCCGATAAGATGTCACCACACACATCAACTGCTAGTGTTCTGGCAAGATCAGTCCACGTTTCGCATCCTTCGTGTTGGTATTTCTGTTTGAAGATTGTCTCACTAAACTCAGACCGGAACATAGGGTTTTCATTACTACGCCATGTAGACATAATACATCTCTCCTTTAGGAAGTTAAATTTAAACTATAAGTTATACAGTTTGTTAGCTAAGTTACTACGCACAACCCATATATAATTTTTACCGACTCTTTCTCTTTCTGACCAAACATCAAAGTTAGTAAAGCCATGTTTCCTATAATACCTTTTTATATTATCAATAAGAAATTTGGTTTTCTGCTTGGACTCCAGATAATTAAACTTAGGATTCGGATTTACTTTCAATGGGTTGGACACTTTCTTTTACCTTTTTTATTAACAATTTTAAATAGTACTCAGACTTTTCTAAGTCTTGTAAAGGAGTACCCTTGTAATTATATCTCCACAGATATTTAAGAATGTTTCCTTTTAAGTAGCCACAGAATTCTTCTGGTTCCATGCTTGCTTCTATCGCACAGATAGCTTCGATGTTCTTTCTGTTGTAGTGTGGTGGGTTATTAACCATGTCATCTGACATCTCTCTCTCCTTCTTAGTTTTTACTAGCGTTTAAAAGAATATTAATTCTTCGATAGGTAAACTCTCTCTCACCATCCATGATGAGTTTAAAATATCTTCTTGCATAGTCAGGGTCTATTCCTGCTAACTCACAGATAGGTTCAAAAGTCGAAGCCGTTACACACTCAGGGACAGAGAACCATTTAACTGCACAGTTCCTATCAGCAACAGCAGAACGAGGTTCACCTTTGTACTCTGGTTTAGTAGCATCTAATAAAGACTGTAAGAATACTGCTATAAACATAACTCTTTCTGGACTTGACCTCTCTAGTTTAGATTGATCCTCATTAAAAATATATGCACTGGAGAATGTATCCCATGCACTATCACTCTCTCCAAGTAGAGTATGGTCCGTATCTTGAACCGAAATAGATACGGTGATCGACCTCTTCTTGTGTTCGTCTGTGTGTTTCTTTTTCATTAACCCAACTTTCAGGAATAGTCTCTCTTGCCCACATAAAGCTATGGTTAGTTGCCCATTTGCCTAATGTAGTAGGACTATTCTTCCTAATCTTAACGTCAGCATCCATAAAAACGAACCTAATGTCAAGTGTCGGGTTACTGCTTCTAACAAACACCATCTTCTTCCTGTCTTTCAGAGGGAACCAACCTTTACATTCAATACATATTCCATTGTCTAAAACAATATCTGGTGTGTAGGTTCGGTATGTCTCAGGAACAATGTAATCTATCTTGTGAGGTTCATAAGAACCTGAATGATTCCGTTCAAGGAGATCATCATAAACACTAGCTTCAAACTTAGACCTAAAAGTTGGGCGTGAGTTCTTCGACATTTGGAGTCTTCCTTACCTCAGTTAAATATCTAGCACCGTTAGCGTAGTTAAATCCTCTTAACCCCACACCATCGTTAGCATCTTCCCAACAATCAAACTTAAACCTACAGTAAGAACAACCTGTTGCAAGCTTTAAGTTACCTGACTGACCATCAGGTACAGGGTCATAACATCTTTCAGGTGGCGTGTCTTTGGACAAGGCATCTTTTAAATATTTAATTCTTTCTTCAGGGTCAATCATCTCCATCTTATGTAATGGCATACAAGTTACCTCACCTGTTTGTTTATCCATTACAATGAATGCAGCTTCTTCGTCTTTTTCTTTGTGAGCATAAGCAGATATCTGACCAACGTAACCAAATGGATCGTCTTCGGTTAGCTTATGATTTTTAAATTTACTGAATGATCTACCAGATGCAGATTTAAAATCAACAAGAACACCATCAACTCTACCATCCTGATGTCCAGTTATCCCCTCAATCTCATGTTCTTTTTGTTGTTCTTCTACCTTGTGTCCAGATGTTTTAAGAAGAAGGACAAGTAACTCTTCGATGATATGACCATAAAGAAATTTTAATCTTAAACTATAATCAATATACTCTGGTTCAACATCATCTCTAGACTCATACCATAGTTGTCTAGCTGGCTTACCTATAGAAGACATACGTAAGACCACTCTCTTCTCATCACTGACAGCTTCAGTAAAGGAAGAGGTGATAGCTTCAGAAACATTATCACAAAAAACTTTAAGGATATCAGCAGGTGGAGAGGAACCCTCGTCCCATAAAGTCTGTAGATCTTGTGGTATTGTGGAGATATTCTTCATACTATCACCTCTGTTTTACGGGTTAAAGCGGAGAGTCTTCTACTCGACTATCCTCAGTAAACCCACCTTCGACAACATCGAAACCACCAACGTCATCACCAGCATTAGGATTATCATATGCAACTAAAGAGACAACCTGTACTCCTTGCAACAGAAACATTTGAAATCCTGATTTAGTAGTCTTAGATGTAAACTTAACATTAACATCACTACCGTTACCTAATGTATGATACATCTCATCAGCACACTGATTATTACTTGCATCAACAAGAGGTGGCTTGGGATTCAACTCACCGTTGTAATCGTAACCGTAAGCTTTAAGCGTAACGAAGTCACCCTTCATTCCAGCATTAGCTTTACCAGACTCAGGGTCATCAGTCTTTACTGTTAGACCAATGTCTTTAGCAATCTTTAGATTTTTCTTATCAAGATTACCAACGTCCAGAGAATAACGCTTATCGTCTGGACCTAATTTAGTACCCATCGGGGTGTGAAGTTTAGGCCAATAGGCTTTTCCAGAAATTACTGGCATAGTATTAATCCTTTTCTTTTTAAGTTTCAAATAAGTTTCAACAATTTTAGTATGCTACAATTAAAGCACACGATAAAGTTAGTCAAGAAAAAAATTCAATATCGTGTAACTTTTTTATCGGCAGGTTGTAGCAGTCTGCTACGACTATGTAACCATTGTCACCCTCCTGTTCTCCTTTGCTATAAAACTTTGCTTCATCAAAATACTTTTCCTTTTCTATCCAACCAAGCACCCATCCTTTTTCTAAGGTGCGTAGCATTCTTGCAAACACATACACATCACACTTCTGTTTAGTGTTATAAGCTGCTACTGAACACATGTAATAGTCACGAGGTTTTACTGTACAACTCTTAGTCTTTACATCTATGGTACGGTCACCAACTTTAAGATCATAGTCGTAAGTGTTTGACACAACACTATCTTTTAGGAAGTCAGCTACTGCAAACTCACCTAAGAAACCCATCGTGTTTCCTTTACCTTTTGTAATAGAGTTACGAAGCGTACCCATCTCTTCTGACTTGCTGTTAGCTTTGTTAACCCAATCTATTTTAACTTTAAATTCATCTATCATGGTCTATGTCCATATGGTTCGGCTTCGTCACCGTAAAGAACAATACATCCTCTTGGACCCTCTTCACAGTTAGGATAACTAAAACAAGCTATATGATTATCATCATGTAACTGATTTATAATTTTTTCTAACTCTTCAATTCTATATTTTAATAGATGAGTTAACTTTTTATATTGTTTTGTTTTTACCACTTCTTTTAAGTATCTCTCTTTGTAGCTTTTGTTTCTTTTCATATCAGTGTGTCTCTGCCCAGTTCGATCCAATCTTTGCTTCGCTGTCAAGAGGGCATCTGACATCAAGGCTTTTCTCTGTGTCTTTCATTGCAATTTTAGTTATGTTACAGAACTCTTCCGCATCATTCTTGTGTACTTCAAACTGTACTTCATCGTGTATGTTGGCTACAGGATTAGCATCAAGACCTTTAGTCTTTACCTTATGTGTTATGTGACAGAGCCACTCCTTACAGATGATAGCCCCTGCTCCCTGTAGTAGCGTGTTCACGGCAGAGTGAGAGCTTTTAATGTGAAAGTATCTACCGTCAAGACCCTTCACCATGTTAGTTGATTCGGCTTCCAAGATTGTTCGTTCTCTGAAACGAGATAGCTTTGGCATCGAAGAGAGAAACTTATCAATTAATCTTTGACCAGTACCTGCATCCTTACCAACGACAGAACCTATCTTGGCACTCCCTGCACCGTAAAGAAATGCATAGATAAAAGTCTTGGCCTGATCTCGTGTCTCAAGACCAGCCATACGTTGATTAGCTGAATGTATGTCACCATTAAGTATCTCATCAATGTAATCTTTGTCATCAATGTAGTGAGCTAGACACCTTAACTCTAAGCCAGACGCATCTGCACCCACTAGTCTGTATGTCATGGGATGCTCTACTGTCCAACACTCACGACACTCAGGCCCATAAGGAGAGTAGACAGCTGGTATCTGTGCCATGTTAGGAGAGTTATGGCTCATACGATTTGTAACCGCACCTATTGTGATGACGTTACCGTGTACTCTGCCTGTCTTTTCATTGATAGCTTTGACCCAAGATGAAGCTTGTGCGCTTCTCTTTCGTAATAACATGTATCTTCTTATGTCTTCAGCTTCTGGTATGGTACATTCTTTTAACGTGCCTTCATTGACAACAGGCTTACCTGTTTTCTCAGTAAACTGTTTAGGTTTCCATCCACGTTTCATTAACCTGTCACCTATCTGTTGTCGGCTCTGTGGGTTAAATGGATGTATCTTTGTTTTTGTTTTCATTACTTCTATAGTTGGTTCAAAGGTATCAACTAACTTTTCATTAAGTATTCCAGACTCATCGTCCAGTACTGCTAATAAACTGAGTACTTTCTCTTGATCAATAAAGAATCCATTGTTCTTTTGTAAGTCAAGTAGTCTTCTAACTGAATGCTCAAGCTTCACACAGTGCTTTGACCAACCACGCATTGCTTCTCTGAGGTGTAAGTATACCTTCTCTGTTACTTCGACATCACGCACACAGTACTGATGCATCTCAGCTGTGTATTCTTTGAAGGACTCAGGCTGTGTCATCTTGGGAAACTTTAGTATGTCTCCCCAGTTACCTAAACTATTACCGCCTTCGCGTATAGGATTGTTTAACTGAGCAACAATCAGCGTGTCTATAATCTGTGCATATGGATACTTGATATCCCAAAGCCTTTGTAATACGGGCATGTCAAAGGATATACCATTATGCATGATAAGACATTCTGTCCTGTCCAGAAAAGATTGAAGCTTAACTCTATCCCACTCACGGAAGTGGTGTATCCATCCAGTATCTAGATCTTTACAGACAACAAGATGGATACGCTTGGCATCCAATCCATCTGTCTCTATGTCAAGTACTGCTTTCAAGAGTCTTTATCCTATCGTGTTCGATACGGTGACAGTTAGCACACAGCATGATGCATTTGTCTAGTTCTTTTTTTATTTTATCCCAAGAACAGCTAGACTTGTTTGAAATGTGAAAGTCTTTTTCAGAAGGATCAGTGTGGTGGAACTCAAAGACTTCTAAGACTTCAAACGACCACCCACAATGATGACAAGCTGATCCTTTATAAGACACAGCATTAGCTTTTAACTCTGACCTTCTTTTTCTCTGGTATTTTCTACGATACTCAGGTTGGTTAGATGGTTTTGTTTTCCAAGACATCCATCTATTCCATCACACTATCAAATAAACTTGTGTTATCTGAAGGAGTTGATTCTTCTTCGTCCTCATCGGGGTTCATCTCGCTACTGTCGATCTCCATCTGTCGCCCAGTGTTCCTGTCATATCTGAGATAAGAGGCAGGACCAGTGTCACCACTGAACCTGTTCTTTAAGACACGTATCAGCGTAGTGTTTCTTATCTGTTCGTCTTCGTTCTGAGAGTCACGCTCCAAACCAAGCACCATGTCGGACAGTTGTGCGATGCCTTGTGATCCACGTAGGTGACTAAGAGATACTTGGCTACCGCCTTCATGTCCATCACCTGCTATCCGTTTGAGATGTGTTACCACTCCAAGATGTATGTTGAGTTCTTGTACAAGCATACGTAGCTTAGTCATCACCTCGTCTATAGCTCTTCGTTCGTCACCAAAGTCTTGAGATGAGACAACTATTGAGATGTGATCAAGAAATATAAACTTACAGTCTAACCCCTTTGCCATGAACCTTACTCTAGAAAGAAGCTGATCAATACCCCAAGAACCAAAATGATCAAAAAGAAATACCCGTCTATCCATTGATAAAGCATCGAATGCCTCCTTAAACTCTGCATCAGAATACTGACACGTTGGTAAGTGTAATGGTTTGTTTGCATGGATACCCATAAGAGCCAAGCCTGTACGCTTAACACTTTCTTCAAGAAACAACATGCCAACATTGTAGTTGCTTTGTGTAAGCACATGATAGGCTAACTCTCTTACTGTTGTAGACTTACCTGCACCAGTACCAGCCGCGAATGTACATAGTTCACCCAACCTCATACCATATGTAAGTTTCTGAGTTCCTTCCCACGGGTAATCGACTGAGATAATATCTTCCTTTTCACTCAATGAATCCCACATATCAGACAGGCAAACGATGCCTTCAGGTGTGTATTGTTTCTTGTTGTTAAACCATTCAGATACAAAATCTTTTGATTTGTTTGCAACAAGATACTCGCATGGGTCTTTAAGTGCTGTTGTAAGTATGTGACATTTGCCGGGACTGAATAGATCAGCAACGTCTTGAGAAGCTTTCATTCCTACCTTGTCGGAGTCGAAGCAGATAACAACGTTTTCAAATGAATCCAGAAACTCAAGAGATCGTTTACAGTCTTTGAGAGCAGACCCTGCACCGTTACGTATAGATACAACAGGATAGTTACCTAACATCTGATGAGCAGCTAATGCATCTAACTCACCCTCACATATGGTGATGTA
>CESS01011842.1_pt1 | contig 52741 bp, 50 predicted proteins | sample 326931 | NCBI WGS metagenome assembly CESS01 (sample SAMEA2591098, study PRJEB7988) | marine metagenome | biome: marine biome (ENVO:00000447); feature: deep chlorophyll maximum layer (ENVO:xxxxxxxx); material: saline water (ENVO:00002010), including plankton (ENVO:xxxxxxxx) | depth 55 m
CTGCTGGAGCCTCTTCTGCTGGTGCTTCTTCTGCTGGAGCCTCTTCTGCTGTCTTTTCGGCCTCTTCTTGTTTTTTCAGAACATCTCGTTCTTTTCTTCTCTGTTTCTGTGCTAATTTTTTTTCTTCAATTGTTTCAACATCCTCTTCACTCAACTTTGATCTTTTGTAAAGTGTCATTACCGTATCACTTGGTATTGCTCCTACGGACGTCCAATAGTCAAACCTCTCCACATCGAGTCTTATTTTTTCTTCTCCTTTTTTGGCTATTGGATTAAAGAAACCTAACTTTTCAATATGATTGCTGTCTCTTCTTTTTCTTCTGTCAGTTACACAAATATGATAGAAAGGCCTTTTTTTTGCCCCTGTTCTTGAAAGTCTTATAACAACCATTTTTTTCTGTATAATATTTGAAAATGGAATTTTACACCTTTTCTATAAAAGATTCACAAATAATCTTTGATTTTCTTGATTAATTTTAAAAATAAACAAAATGGATAGTTTTTCTGTAATTTTAGTAGTTGTTTTACTAATTCTTGTCATATTGTCAGCTTTTTTCTCTGGTTCAGAGACTTCGATAATTGCTCTTAATCAAATAAAGCTCGACAATGCAGAAAAACAGGGCAATAAATCAGCCAAAATAATAAATAATTTAAGAAAAGAAATTAATAGAGTTTTAGGTGTAATTCTAATAGGAAATAATCTTGTAAATATTTCTGCTTCTGCCTTACTAACTTTCTTTGTAATAAAAAAATTTGGTGACGAATATGTCTGGATTGGAACTTTATTGCTAACAATCTTTATTATTATTTTTGCAGAAATAGCACCAAAAAGTTTTGCAGCTAAAAGACCTGAATCAATTGCCTACCCAGCAAGCAGAATCCTTAAAGTTTTGACAAAATATCTTGGATCTTTTTCCGAGATGCTAACTAGCATTAGTAATTCTCTTACTGGGATTAAAAATAATGAAAATTACTTTTCTGAAAATTTAAATCGAGATGAGCTCAAATCTGTTCTTGAGAAAGAAACCAAAGAGGTAGATAAAGAGGAAATGGACGCATTAAAATCTATTTTAGAACTAAAAGAGCTTACTGTTGAAGATATTCTTATACCAATAAATGAAGTATTGAAGATAGAAATTGGTGATAAATCCCATGATGTTCCAAGTGATAAAGACATATTTTTGCCTGTTGTAAAAAGGAATTCTGATGAAATACTTGGTTTCATTCATTCTAAAGAGATGGAGCAATTTAATGAATTCTCAGGTGATAATATTGATTTTTTAATAGAACCCTATTACGTGCCTGAAAAAACACATCTTTTTTCACAACTAAAAAACTTTCAAAAGAATGGAAAAGAAGTTGCACTAGTTGTAGACGAATATGGAGACATTACTGGTTTAGTTACCTTAGAAGATTTGATTGAGCAAGTTCTTGGACGATTTGATCCTGATGAGAATGAAATTGGAATAGGTATAAATGAGGATAATAGTGTAACTGTAGATGGTTCAGTAACAATAAGAGAGCTGAATAAAAAAATGGATTGGAGCTTACCTGAAGAGCCAGCAAAAACAATAAGTGGTTTGGTGATTGATCAAATTGATACTATTCCAACTGGAAATGTATGCATAAATATTGAATCTTACAATATAGAAACCTCAAAGATTGAAGGAAATCTTATTAAAGAACTTAAAATCTCTAAAAATACTTAAATTAGTTATACCAAACTAGCCAAGCAAAAAATACTGTAAGCAAGAGACCTGAGTGTATTACAGCCTTTACAGATTCTAGCCATCTCCATAATTTGCCAAATAAAGCATTTAACTCTATTGCTAAAATTATTGCTGCGCCAAGCCAAAGTGATAAAGTTCCCCATCCAGGGCCATAACTATCGCCTAAAAGAAGTGGGTCGTTCCCATTATTAATGTGGGCAGAATAAATCATAAAATAAAGCATTGGAAAGGAGAGCAAAGTATTAGTTCTTGAGGCTAATAATGCCTTTGCACCTGCTTCAGCTGCATCCTCAGTTCCAGCAATTACTTTCTTCTGGTTTGGCCAAATGATTAACCAAACATTTAAGAACATTATTGTTGCCATTGTTGCACCTAAAGAAATGCCGACATTATAAGCACCTGGAATTTCTGAAACATAATATAAAAGGTACAGCCCAGTTAAGAATGTAAACATTGCAGCCCATCTAAAATACCATAATGCATTTGGCTGATGAAGTTGAAGCATATCTTTCTTTGCTTCAGGAGATGCCTGTTTTAAATATCCACCTCCAATAAAATTGAAATAATAAAGCAAACCTATCCAGGCAATGCCAAATAAAACATGTAAAAATCTACTTACTTGTGACCAGTATTCGTAATATGCAATGTAATCTCCCATAACAACTCCTATATTTATTCTAAATTAACAATCAAAAAAAAGGGAGCCTAAAGCCCCCTTTTGTTGAAATTTATTCAAACTACATCATTCCACCCATATCTGGCATTCCTCCCGGAGGCATACCGCCAGCTGGTGGAGTTTCTTTGGCTGGCAATTCTGACACCATACATTCTGTGGTAATCATCATTCCGCCTACAGAGCCAGCAGCTTGTAGTGCTGTTCTTGTAACTTTAGCAGGATCAATAATTCCCATCTTTAGCATATCGCCATATGCACCTGTAGCTGCATTGAAGCCACTATTACCTTTCGCATTTTTGACATTTTCTGCAACTACTGAAGATTCTTCTCCAGCATTACTTGCTATTGTTTTAAGAGGGTATTCAAACGCCTTTAATGCAATATTAATTCCAGCTTGTTGATCTTCATTTTCACCCTTTAAATTTCCAATCTTTTGTAGTGATCTTACCAATGCCACGCCACCACCTGGAACTACTCCCTCTTCAACAGCAGCTCTTGTTGAATGTAAAGCATCTTCAACTCTAGCTTTCTTCTCTTTCATCTCTACTTCAGATCCTGCTCCCACTTTTATCACCGCTACTCCTCCAGCAAGTTTTGCAACTCTCTCTTGAAGTTTTTCACGATCGTAATCAGAAGTAGTTTCTTCAATTTGAGTTCTTATTTGTTGAACTCTTCCAGAAATCATATCTTGTGAACTTGCTCCATCAACTATAGTTGTATTTTCTTTATCAAGTACAACTTTCTTAGCTGAGCCAAGATCCTCAACTGTAGTTGTTTCTAAAGATAAACCAACTTCTTCTGAAATTACTTTACCACCAGTTAAAATTGCAATATCTTCCAACATAGCTTTTCTTCTATCTCCAAATCCAGGAGCTTTACAAGCCGCTACTTTTACAATACCTCTCATATTATTTACTACAAGTGTAGCTAAAGCTTCACCTTCAACATCTTCAGCAATAATAAGAAGGGCCTTACCAGCTTTAGCAACAGATTCCAGTAATGGTATTAAATCTTTTATGTTAGAGATTTTCTTGTCGAATAATAAAATGAAGGGATCTTCCAACACCACATTCATCTTGTCTTGATTATTTATGAAATATGGTGACAAATAACCTCTATCAAACTGCATTCCCTCTACTACATCGAGTTCATTTTCTATACCTGAGCCCTCTTCTACTGTGATTACACCCTCTTTTCCAACTTTATCCATAGCTTCGGCGATTATATCTCCAACATCAGAATCTCCATTTGCAGAGATTGAACCCACTTGCGCTATAGCAGAACTATCTTTGCATGGTGATGATAATTTTTTTACTTCTTCAACTGCAGCATGAATCGCTTTGTCTATACCTCTTTTCAAATCCATTGGATTCATTCCCGCTGCAACAGATTTCAAGCCTTCATTTACAATTGCTTGAGCTAAAACAGTCGCAGTCGTAGTGCCGTCACCAGCCTGATCACTTGTTTGAGATGCAACTTCTTTAACCATTTGTGCTCCCATATTTTCAAATTTATCTTCAAGTTCTATTTCTTTCGCTACAGATACACCATCTTTTGTAACTGTTGGTGCTCCGAATGATTTATCTAAGATTACATTTCGACCCTTTGGTCCGAGCGTTACCTTAACTGCATCAGCAAGAATATTAACTCCTGCTAAAAGTTTGACTCTTGCGTTTTCACTAAATTTTACATCTTTGGCTGCCATGATTCCTCCTATTCAACAACTCCATAAATTTCACTTTCATTCATTATCAGGTATTCTTCCCCATCAATTTTCACAGTATTTCCACCATACTGTCCAAAAACAACGTGATCGCCGACTTTTAAATCGACTGGGCTCACTTTTCCATCCTCAGATTTCTTTCCAGGACCAACGGCCACTACCTCACCTTGTTGAGGCTTCTCAGTAGCAGAACCAGGAAGTACTATACCTCCTGCTGAAGTTGTTTCTTCATCTTGTCTTTTGACTACAACTCTGTCTTGTAATGGTCTTATTTTCATATTTTGTTATCCTCCAATAACTTGCAACTATTTAGGGTTTTATTGAGTATTTTTCAAGTATTTCTCTGAAATACAATAAAAAACAAATCCTATTAAAACACCTAAAGAGTTGGCTATTATATCCATATACTCGAAATTCCTCAAACCGAAAAGCATTTGTGTAGCTTCTGTGGCAACTCCAATGAGTATTAGAACGGCAAATAATATGTATAAATTTGTTTTTTTACTTGCTGTAAAGGTTATTGCAGCCAAAAGTACATACATCAATACATGCAAAAGCTTATCATCAAGGTTAGAGAAATTTTGGTCAAAATCATAAATAGAAATTAAAAATATAGATAGAGCTAAGGCTATTGAAACAATTTTCATAATATTTTCAAAATTTAGCTCTAAATTTCTAGGCAGCAAATAACAAAGACAAACGGATGGAATCGCTAAAACACCCATCAATATGAAAAAATTATAATAACCAAAACCCTCAAGAATAAAGCCTGAGGAACCTTTAATAATTGTTCCAGGAACAATTACAAGAGAAGCCAAAAATGCATATTGTATAGCAGTGAATTTACGATCAATCAAATCAACAAGAAATGTTATAAAACAAACTGCCGTAAATGATTGAGCGATAGTATCTAAAAAATTAATTGAAATAAAATTCAAGTAACTCGGATTTAGATATAAATAAGAAAAAAGTATGTTTGTAGACAATACCAATATTGCTCCCAAAAGCATTGAGATATTAATTTTGAGGTATTTAATACTTAACAATGCGATACCCGCACCAACAAATGTGGCAATGAAATTAAAATAACTCTTCATCTCGAGAAAGCTGGGATCATCTAGTGCAGTTTCTTTATAAAGTGCCGCAGCCATCGGACCTAAAACTATATCAGAAACTTTATAAACTCCTATCAAAATTATCAGGACCACAACATTATTTTTCTGAAATAGGTTTTTAAAAGCTTCCTTGAATGCTGTTAATGTCGATTGATTTAGATTTAATTCATCTACCTTTTTTGATATCAAGGTGAAAAAGGGCAGAATTAACATTAAAAACGCTAAGTAAAAATATACAAATCCCCAATTATCTTCACCAATTAACGAATATACTTGTGCGCCAACTAAAAAAGCTCCTATTTTGTAGCCCAGTTGATAAATTGTTGAGAGATTCTCAGGGCTAGAGAACTTGTCATATTCAACCCTATAAGCATCTAGAGCAATATCTTGAACTGATGAGAAGAAGTAAATCAAGCATGCAATTAAAACTATCGAGGCAATATTTTGCAAAGGATCAAGAATAGACAGAGTAAATAGCAATATTGATAGAGAAACCTGTGAAAGCAAAAGCCAAGATCTTCTCAAACCAAGCAATTTATGAAGTATAGGAATCTTAATATTGTTTATGAATGGAGACCACAAAAAATTTAATGCAACAATTAAGGATGAGACTGTAATTAAACCAAAAGTTTCTTTACTTACTCCAGCTGAGAGCAGCCATAGACCGAATGGCATTCCAAGAGCAAAGGTAGGAATTGCTGCAGATATGCCTAGAAAAGTAAAATTGAACTGTGATAAATTAGTTTTCATCTAATTTACTCCAGTCGAATAATGGCCCTGGATCTTTTTTTCTTTCAGGCGAAATTTCTGAGTGTGCCACAACATCATCGAGTTGAAAAAAAATTTTCAGAGCATCTACTATTTTTTTAAGGTTTTCGTATTGCTCTCTAGTATATTCTTCGTCAACTTTACCTTGAATTTCTATTCCTATAGAAAACTCATTGCAATTTTTTCGTCCTTTAAATATCGATTCTCCTGCGTGCCAAGCGCACTTATTAAAAGGAACAAATTGTATTATTGTGCCATCTCTTTTTATGTATAGATGAGCAGAGACTTTCACATTTCTTAAATCTTGGAAAGAACTATGTAAGTCAAAATTCAATTTATTCGTAAAAAGATCCTCAACATTGTCGTTATCATATTCACCCTCTGGAAGGCTGATGGAGTGCAGAACTATTAAATCAATATTCTTCTCACGCACAGAAAAGTTTGGTGAAAGAATTTTCTTTGCATCCACAAAAAAAGAATCACTTATTCTCATAAAGAATTTATTTTAAACAGATATAACTAAAGATACGAATTACTGATCGACAAGATCAGCAGCAAGTTTTCCGGAGTACGTTCCCATAGTCCAACCTAAATGACCATGACCAGAATTATAGAAAACATTTTTTCTCTTAGATTCTCTAATAATCGGCACCATATCAGAGGACATTGGCCTTAATCCAGTCCACGGAAGGTAATTTTTTGTATTAACTTCTGGGAAAAGTTCATTGATCCATTTTAGTAGAGGTTTTATTCTGTTACTTCTTATATCTTTGTTATAACCTGCAAGCTCTGCGGTACCAGCAACTCTTAGTCTATTACCAAGTCTTGAAGCTACAAGCTTGCTTGGGTCATCTAAAAGTGAAACAACTGGTGCAGATTCTCTAGATTTGTCATCTTCTAAATCTACGGTAACTGAGTAGCCTTTTACAGGATAAATTCTAAAAGAATCACCAAATTTTCTTCTAAATCTCTCAGTTTCAACCCCTGTACATAAAATTATGTCATCAAACTCATATTCGTTCTTATTTGTTTGTAATATCGGCTTATTTGATTTTTTAATATCTTTAATGGTTTCAGAAAATTTAAAATCTACTCCATATTTTTTCTCTAATACTTTAGCCAATTCAAAACAATATTTATGAATGTCTCCAGTAGCATCGGATTTGGTGTAAACACCACCAATTATTTTGTGGTTATTTTTTAAAGCTGGCTCAATTTCAAAGATTTGGTCACGATCAACTATTTCCCATTCACAGCCCATTGCTTCAATCCAGTCTTTTTTTGAAGCAGCAATTTCGAACTCTCTTTTTGAGTTATAAAAATGAATAATTCCCTTTTTCATGAGATCAAATTCAATTCCCTCTTCATCGGCAATTTTGAAATAAAGGTCTCTAGATTTTAAGGATATTGCAAATGCATTCTCAGAATTTTTTTTGTATTTTCCTAGTGCTGTAGTAATGAAGAAATTTATTATCCACATATATTTTGAATAGGTGTCATAAGGTCTAAATAGGTTAGGCATGGGATTAAATAATAACGGTGCATCATCCTTGAAAATCCACTGGATGCCTTTTTTTACATTATCCCACTGAGTCCATGTTTCTGAATTACAAACACTTATTTGTGCGCCATTAGAATAACTTGTTTCCATTCCAGCATATTTATGTGTATCAAAAACTGTTACATTTTGATTTTTCTTTGCCAAAAAATAGGCAGTATTCACTCCTAAAACTCCTGCCCCTATAACTGCAACATTTTTTTTCATGATGTTAATTCCTTTGGCAATTTAAAGGTCATATTTTCATTATTTTCTGACAAATTTCTTACTGTTTTAAATCCTAAGGGAACAAGAAATGAAATTACTTCTTGAACAATTTCCTCTGGTGCTGAAGCTCCAGCAGTAATTCCAACAGAGGTAGCGTCTTTTAAAGAATTTAAATCTATATCTGTTTTATCGTCAATTAGAAATGATTTAGTACCACATTTTTCAGCCAACTCTTTTAATCTATTCGAATTAGAACTTGTCTGCGATCCTATAACAAGTACAATCTGACATTCAAGCGACAATTGTTTCACTGCATCTTGTCGATTTTGTGTTGCGTAACAAATATCATCAGCGCTCGGGCCAATAATGCCTGGAAATTTTTCTTTGAGCGAATTAATTAATTCCCTTGTCTCATCTACGGAAAGTGTTGTTTGTGTTACATAAGCAACTTCAGGGGAACTTATCTCCAATTTTTTAATATCATCATTATTTTCTACAAGGTAAATTTTTGTATTTGAATTAGATGGATGTCTGCCTAATGTACCTATTACTTCAGGATGGCCTTTATGCCCAATTAAAATGATATCTCTACCCTTTTGTGCATGTTTTTGTACTTCCAAATGAACTTTAGTCACTAAAGGACAAGTGGCATCAAAATACATGAAATTTCTTTTTTTGGCTTCATCCTCAACTTTTTGACTTACTCCATGTGCACTAAATATCGCCACTGCATTATCAGGAATTTCTGAAACTTCTTTTACAAATTTAACACCCTTTTTCTCTAAGTCTTCAACTACCTTTTTGTTATGTACAACTTGATGTCTTACATATACTGGCTCTTTAAATTTGTCTAAAGATTTTTCTACAATATCAATTGCCCTATCAACGCCTGCGCAAAAACCTCTTGGATTTGCTAAGACAATCTCTTTATGTAGTTCTTTTTTCATTATTGTTGACTATAGTAAAAACAATGATTATAGCTCCTAATGTTATAAGGGCATCAGCAAAATTAAAAACGAATAATGAATAATTATTAATATGTAAATGTAGATAATCAGTGACATATCCGTGATATATTCTTTCTAGAAAATTACCTAAACCTCCTGCAAATATAATAATGATTGCAAATTTTTGGAATCTGCCTTCATTTCTGAAGTATTGTGAAATTAAAAAAACTAGTACAAAAAAAATTGTTAAAGTTAAAACAAATTGCATCTCATCATTCAAATCATCAAGCATGCTCAGAGCAATGCCTCTATTTTCTGTTACATAAAGATCAAGGAAAGGAAGAAAAGAGTAAGGTTTTAGTGTAAATGTTGAAAAGAAGTATTTCAGGTAAATATCTATTGAAGTAAGTATTGCAATGAGCGAAAAATCTTTCAATTAGAAAAATCTCCTTACCTCTCCCTCACCTGACATATTATTAATACATCTCTTACAGATTCCATTTTCTAATTCCTCTACTTTATGCCAACAACGAGTACATTTTTCATTAACAGATTTTTTTACTAAAATTTGTTCCAATTTACCAAGAAAAATTGAGCAACTTGAGCATATTAGAATTTTATTCATTTCATCAGAATATTTTGATATTTTGTCGAATAATTCCTTTTCCAGTGTAATTTCTACATCACAATCTAAAGCATTTTTTATATCTTTCTTTTTCCTTTCCTCTTCAATTTCCTGATAAGCTTTTTGTCTAAGCTGTACTAGAAGTTCAAATTCCTCTTCTTCCTCTTTATTTAATTTATTTTCATACTCCTCCCATTCTGAGGAAAAAATTTCATCTCCTTTTCCCCTAGATAAATTCTCAGAAAATTCATAAGCAGTAAATGGAAGTATTGGGCTAATAGCTTTATTCAGAAAATCTAAAACTACTGCAAGTGCATATTGAGCAGATCTTCTTCCTTCCGATTCAGGCTGCATTGTATAGAGCCTGTCTTTAATGACATCTAGATATAAGGAACCTAAATCATTTACACAAAAATTTACAATTTTTGATACGACCTGATGGAAATTAAATTCTTTATATAATTCTCTTATTTCGTTTTGTAATTTTGATGTTTTTGAAATTATCGCTTTATCAAGAAATAATACTTTTGTTACTTGATCATTTTGATCATAATCATAGAGATTCGATATCATAAATCGCATTGTATTTCTTATTCTCCTGAACCCATCTACTGATCTATTAAAGATATCTTTTGAAAAAGCCATTTCACCTCTAAAGTCAGTAGCAGCTATCCAGAAGCGTAATGTATCTGCGCCAGAATTATTTATTATTTCCTGAGGCCCAACAACATTTCCAATTGATTTTGACATCTTTCTACCATCTTCATCTACTACAAATCCATGAGTTAATAAGCCTTTGTATGGCGGGGTTCCATTCATAGCTACAGATGTAAGCAAGGATGACTGAAACCACCCACGATGTTGATCGCTCCCCTCAAGATATAAATCAGCCTTTACATCATTACCATAAAGCTCATTCATTACACAATGATGGGTTATTCCGGAATCAAACCAGACATCAAAAATATCATTAGACTTCTCGTACTTTTCTTTGTTTTCTCCAAAGTCAAATTCTTTCCATGCGTCGATTCCTTTTTCTTTAATTTGTTCAGATGCTTTGTTAAAGATTTTTTCAATATCATTTGTTGGTTCTCCTGTTTCTTTATCATAAATTAATGGTATTGGTATTCCCCAATCTCTCTGTCTTGAAATACACCAGTCTGGTCTATCTTTAAGCATTATTTGCATTCTTTCTTTACCCCAAGCAGGAGTAAATTCAACATTATCAATCCCATGTTCAGCCCCCTCCAATAGTCCTGATTTAGTCATTGAAATGAACCATTGAGGTGTTGCCATAAAAATTAATGGTGTTTTATGTCTCCAACAATGAGGATAGCTGTGCTGAAAATCCTCATTACATATCAAGGAATCGGCATCTTTCAACTTTTTGATAATTTCCTCTTCTGATTTTCTTACATGTAGTCCACCAAAATGTTTAACATCATCTTTAAAACAACCATTTGATGAGATTGGATTTTTTAATTCAATTCCATTCTCAGAGCACGTCTCAAAATCTTCTGGGCCATGTGCAGGAGCAGAGTGAACACATCCAGTTCCAGTATCAATTGTAACGTGTTCGCTGAATAATAATGGTGATGTTCTATTATAGAGAGGGTGAATGAAATGCAATCCATCTAAATCATTACCTTTCATTTTTTTGATTATTTCAAAATCTTCCAAACTCCATCTATCAAAACAAGTTTTAACAAGTTCAGATGCAATTATATAAATCTCATTTTTAGTAACTTCTACCAAAGAATATTCAATATCTTTATTAAGGCATACTGCTTGATTGCCTGGAATAGTCCAGGGTGTAGTTGTCCAAATTACTGCAAAAACTTTACTATGTTCTGGCAATTTATTCTGTTTTATGAATTTTTTCTCTAAAGTCTCATCAATACGAAATTTAACATCAATAGCTCTTGATGTTTTATCTAAGTAATCAACCTCCGCTTCAGCCAAAGAGGATCCGCAATCTAGACACCAATGGACAGGTTTGAAACCCTTTTCAACATGGCCATTATGAAAGATTCTTGAGAAAGCATTGATAGCCTCTCCTTCAAAGGATTGATCCAGTGATGCATATCTATTCTTCCAATCTCCAAATACACCTAATCTGACAAAATCTTTCTCTTGAAGTTTAATCTGTGTTTTTGCGTATTCCCTACATAAGTCTCTAAATTCAGACTTACTTATTTCCTTTCTTTTCTTTCCTAATTTTTTTTCAACCTGATGCTCAATAGGAAGTCCATGACAATCCCAACCTGGAATATAGGGGGAATCAAAACCCTCTAAAGATTTTGAACGAATAATAATATCTTTTAAAACCTTATTAACAGCATGCCCAAGATGAATTTCTCCATTTGCATATGGTGGGCCATCATGAAGGTGAAAAGCTTTTTTTCCTTTTTTATTTTTTCTGATTTTTTTATATACACTCCGCTTATCCCATTCTTTTAAAAATTCAGGCTCTCGTTGATTTAGATTAGCCTTCATAGGAATTGATGTTTTAGGCAGATTTAATTTCTGATCTTTTTCGTTACTCATAGTCTTTAATTAGCGATTTTGCTTTATCTATATCCTTGTGAATTTGATTTTTTAAATCATCTGTTGATTCAAATTTTATTTGGTCTCTAATTTTACACAAAAATTCTATAGTTAATGACTGATAGTAAATATTTTCTCCAAAATCAAAAATATGGACTTCTAGTGATTGTCTAAAATCATCAAAAGTAGGCTTTGTTCCAAAATTTGCAATCCCAAAAAACTTTTTATCATTAACCATTACAGAACATAAAAAAACACCACTAAAGCAATACTCTTTATTCTGAAGATCTATATTTGCTGTAGGTGTTGATATTCTCGTACCAAATTTCTTTCCATGAATAACATCACCAGTGAATTTTAGTTTTCTTCCTAAGCACTTCTCTACATCAGCAAAATTTCCTTTTTCTAAGTGCTTCCTAATTATCGAACTACTTACCCTCACATCATCTACTTTAAAATCTTCAAATAAAGAGAAGGTAATATCATTTTTCTTACATAGATTTCTTAATAAATCTGCATCACCAGACCTATCTTTACCAAATTTAAAATCATTACCAACAGTTAATGACTTTATTTTTCCTTTCTTTATGTAGAGTTCGAAAAACTCCTTTGCTTTAAGTTTTCTAAATTTTTCATCAAATTCAATGGATACAATTTCGTCAATGCCTATTTCTTTTAAAATTTCTTTTTTATCAAATTCATTAATAATTCTTTTTTTGTGCCATTTAAAAAACTCAAATGGATAAGGATTGAAGGTTAAAACTTTGGTATTCAAGCCACTCTTGTCAGCATCATTTTTTACCTTTTCTAATAATTTTTTGTGTCCTTTATGGACTCCATCAAAATTTCCTATTGCTGCGCTAAAACTCACATTCATGCTAAAGATTTCCTTAAATATATTAAAAATATAATTGAAAGCAACCACACTATTAAGGCTGCGCAAGTAGTTGCTAAAGCTAGGCCTACATGCCCCATTCCAAATATAAATATAAATAAGTAGTTTAAAAGTAAATTTATAAATAGTGAGACTAACCCCAACAATAAGACAAATTTAGTTTTTGATGTCGCAAAAAAAATGCTGTTAAAAAATTTAGAATTTAATAAAAATGGAAGAGCGTAAGCATATGCAACTAAACTTGCTGAGGTCATAGCTACATCAAATTCCTGAAACTCTCCTCTTTTGAATAAAAGACTAATTATTTCTGCTGAAAATAATAAGTAAAAAATCATGGTTGCTAAACCAAGTAATAGCGTTGATAGCGAACCTCTCAAAAAAGTTTTATTAAAATTCTTACTATCTTTTTTGATATATAGTTCAGTTATATCAGGCAACGCTACTAATGCAATTGCTACTCCAAATAAACCCATTGGAAACTGAATTAATCTATCTGAAAGATAAAGCCACGTTGGACTTCCGGTTGAAAGAAAAGATGCAAAAATCGTATCAACTAAAACATTTAATTGATAAATACCTGCAGCAAATACGGCTGGCAATAACCTTGAAAAAAAGGAGCTCAATAATTTTTTATCAAAATTAAAATCAAATTTTGGAAAATAGCTCAATCTCATTGTGACGAATGCATTTAACATTAATTGGATTATCCCTGCACACAAAATTGATATCCCTATTACCTGCAAAGTTAATTGATTATTCAAAACAGCAAATACTATTAAAGATAAATTAAAAAGAATTGGAGTTGCAGCAACAACGTTAAAGAGTTTTTTTGAATTTTGTATTGCACCAAAAAAAGCGACTATAGAAATTAATAAGATATATGGAAAAACTAACCTAAGAAACCCAACAGCCTCATCAAACTTCTGATCATTAGCGGAGAATCCTGGAGCAAAAATATTAACAAAAAATTGAGGAAAAATTTCAACAACAAATACAAATAAAACAAGAGAAATAAATAAGATAGTAAATACTTGATTAAGGAATTTATTTGTTTTTGTTCTAGCTTCAATTATGCTTGGCGTGAGTGATTGAGAAAGAGCCCCTTCACCAAAAAAACTTCGAAAAACATTTGGAATTTTGAAAATTACTACAAAAATATCATGAATACTGCCTGCTCCTAAATAGTTTGTAAAAATTAAGTCTCTTACATATCCAAATACACGTGAAACAAGTGTTAATAGAGAGAAACTAGCTGACGATTTCCAAAAATTTGATATTTTCAATTATTTTTCTTCGATTCAAAGTCTAAAGAAATTGAATTCACACAATACCTTAGACCAGTTTTTTCAACAGGACCATCCTCAAATACGTGCCCTAAATGCCCCTCGCACTTAGCACAAAGAATCTCTGTGCGTGGCCTTCCAAAAATAGAATTATCCTCTTTATATAATATTGATTTTTCGTCAATTGCCTCAAAAAAACTTGGCCAACCACAACCAGCATCATATTTACTATCCGATTTAAACAGTTCTGCATTACAGTTTTTGCATTTGTAGACGCCTTCCTCAAAAAAAGTGTCAAATTTTCCAGAGAATGGTCTCTCTGTTCCTTTGTCACGAAGAATAAAAATTTCTTCAGATGTTAGATTTTTATTAACTTTTTTCATTGTTTTTAATTACCTAATTGTACTATTTTTACCAGAATTAAATGGAGAATCTTTTATTAATTTACTAACAACTACTCAATACCTAATTCAAAAAGATACTCTGAAACATTTAAATCATTGTTTGAAGTAATATCTTCATAGCCTAACCTGTGATGATATGCATTTCTTACATCAGCAAAATCAATTAAATTAAACTTATCATTTCTAGGATCATAAATTTGTAAAAGAAGTGATACTGGAAACCCATATCTATTTAAATCATTCTCTACTTCTGATAAGGAGAAATGAATGCTCTTTTTTTTGTATGGTTTTTTTACTAATGAATCATTCAACTTTTTATTGAAAAAAAAGTTTATAAGCTTTTCTAAAGACATTTTTGTCATATCAAACCTGGAAGATTTTGTGTGCCCAGCAATATGTGGTGTTGAGATAAAATTTTTTTGATGAAAATTCTTATCAATACTTGGTTCGTTTAAAAACACATCCGATATTACTGTCAAATTATCAAATTTTAAAAAGTCTGATTCCGAGAGCACTCCACCTCTTGAAGTGTTAATTATGATAGATTCATTTTTGAGTTCATTTAAAAAATTTTTATCAACAAAATTGTATGTTTCATGTGGTGGATTTTTTGTTAGAGGTACATGCAAAGTAATTATTTTAAATTCTTCTAGATTAGAAAGGCTCTCAATTGTTGAGGCCTTAAATGGGTCATATGTTTCAAAACTAAAATTAAAGTTTTTTAGAGTTTTAGCTATACCATGTCCTATATTTCCCAGACCTATAACCAAAATCTTATCTTCAGATTTATCGAATTTTTTCTCCTTTAATAGAATTGATAAACAAGAATAAAAATATTCTCTTACAGCTTTGGCATTTGCTCCAGTTGCAAAATGGTATGGAATATTCTTTTTTTCAAGATAATTCTTATCGACATGATCCTCCCCAGTAGAAACCGAGCTTAATAATTTTATTGATTCTGGCACGTTTAAGTTATGTGTTTTATAAGTTGATCTAATAATCACAGCTGCATCTTCACTTATTTTCTCCAAATCAAATTCATCATCCTTATAAAAGGTTAGTTCAAAAAAATTTGGAAATTGATTTAAAAGCACATCTTCAAAGAAAAACTTAGCGTAGGCGATGTTTTCATCAACAAATAATTTCATTTTCTCGGCCATATGATTGAAAAAAGCCACTTAAAAAAAGTGTTGCCCTCAAGAGTTTTTTTATCTATTTTGATCATGTCTGAGAGATAGCTTGAGGATTCAGAAAATAACTGTTCCCTTGATTTAAAATCTGATTTATTAAGTTCTTTGACTTTCTTAGCTGGATTACCAGCATACACGACATTAGGCGGAACAACACCAGAAACTACAGATCCAGCGCCAATAATACTGTTTTCTCCGATTTCACTACCTTTGAGTATTAGTGATCTTTCTCCAATCCAAGCATTTTTATTGATAATTACTGGTTTCGGGGTAGCAACATAATCAGTTCTATCATAAATACCGTGCCAGTCAGAGTCGGTTATAGTTACATCCGACGCAATCATAACACTATCATCAATGATGACCTTTTTGGCTACCCTAATACTAGTTCCTGGTGAGATAAGAACATATTTTCCTATTTGAAGTTCACCATTTAGTTTATCTGTTTGCCAAGTCGCTAAGTCTATATTTTTATCAGAGGAACATATCAATGTTGCAAAATTACCAATTGTGATGTTTTTTCCAAAAGTTTTTAAGTATTGTGGCTTTAAAATCATTACACCTTTTCCAAATTTTTTAAATTTTGGTTTAAGAAAATAGTGAATATAAAATGAGCTCAAAGAGTTAAAAAAACTCTTTAACCAAAATGGTCTTTTATCAGTATTGATATAGCACTCCTTATTAAATTATAGGCTAGAATAACTTCTTACAATGTTCAGCCTAAATCTTACTAATTTTAATAAAGAAGGAGAAATTTTCTTAAAAATTGGCCTTCCTATTTTGGGCAGTCAGCTTGTGATGTATGGCATGACAACAACTGACTATATTATGGCTGGATATGCTAGCTCATCTGATTTAGCAGGAGTAGGCCTTGCGGCAGCTATCTTTAATCCAGCATTTTTTTTATCAGCTGGTGTAATGTTTGGAATAACTCCAATTATTGCGCAACTATACGGAGCAAAGGATTATGCCTTGATTAAAGTTAAGTCTAGAAAATTCCTTTGGACGGCATTACTAGTTGGAGTTATCTTTTTCATTTTTTTAAGAAGCTCTGGTTTTATTTTCGATTTTCTTGAATCTGAAAGAGATATGCTTGAAATAAGTACAGGCTACCTTTCAGCAATATCCTTTGGCGCTATTCCAATGACAATTTTTCAAGCTCTTCGAGGCTATAGTGAGGGGATAACAAAAACAAAGGTAGTTTTCTTTCTAAATCTTTTTGCATTTTTATTAAACATTCCATTAAATTATTTATTTATTTTTTACTTTGATCTTGGGGGCGTAGGTTGTGGTGTTGCGACTGCTTTAGTTGCCTGGATAATACTAATAATATTTTTTTTAATAACAAAATTTTCAAAAACTTATAAAAAAATTAGTTTGTATGGCAAATTTATTTGGCCAGATATATCAAGCAATATTGAACTTTTAAAACTTGGAATTCCAATAAGCTTTGGAATCTTTGTTGAATTAAGCATGTTTAGTGGTGCGGCTTTAATAATATCTTTCTTTGGTGCAAACACTCTTGCTGCTCATACAGTTGCAATTAACCTCGTTGGATTGTTATTTATGATACCTTTATCACTTGGACTTTGTTCTGCTGTCAGAGTTGGTAATTTAATTGGGGAAAAGAAACTTCTTCAGGCAAATTATGCAGCAAATTTTTCTATGCGAATTTCCTTTTTTCTTGCTTTAATCAACTTTCTCGTAATTATATTTTTTCATAGTTTTTTAGTAGGTTTGTATACAAGAGACATAGATGTTGCTGAAATTGCTGTAACTTTATTAATGTTAGCTGCAATATTTCAGATTCCTGATGCTATAGGTTTTAGTGCGATAGGTTCATTGAGAGGTCACAAAGATACTTTTGCAACAATGGTTATTATGATTATTTCATATTGGCTTGTGGCACTGCCATTAGGAATGTTTTTAGCTTTCAATTCAAATGGTTTATTTCCTGATGGTGCGCAAGGAATTTGGATTGGTATGATTTTTGGAATTATTATAAGTGCTGTATTAAATTCAATGCGACTTAGATATAAAAAGAATAGATTAAAGTAGCTCTTTAAGCTTAGATCCAATGAGGTTTAAGTCTGTAACTACTCTTACTCCTGCACTTTCTAATGCTTTAAATTTATCTTGTGCAGTTCCTTTTCCACCAGAAATAATTGCTCCTGCATGGCCCATTCTTTTTCCTTTTGGAGCAGTTACTCCAGCAATGTAAGAGATAACTGGTTTTGAAATATTTGATTTTATGTACTCAGCTGCTTCCTCTTCTGCTGTGCCGCCGATTTCACCAACCATGACTATGGATTCAGTCTGATTATCATTCTCAAACATTTTTAGACAGTCTATAAATGAAGTGCCATTAACCGGATCTCCACCAATTCCAATGCATGTACTTTGCCCTAAACCAACATCTGAAGTTTGTTTTACAGCTTCATAAGTAAGTGTTCCAGATCTTGAAACTATTCCAACACTACCTTCTTTATGAATGGAAGCAGGCATTATTCCAAGTTTTGACTTTCCTGGAGAAATAACTCCTGGACAATTTGGTCCAACAAGTCTTGTTCCTGGAAAACTTTTTAAAATATTTGTAACTTCTATCATGTCTAAGACTGGGACTCCTTCAGTGATACAAATTATTAAATTTATACCATTTTCAGCTGCTTCAAGTATTGCAGATTTTGTAAACTTTGCTGGAACAAAAATTACTGAGGTATCAATTTCGTCAAAAGCACATGCATCTTTTACCGAATCAAAAACTGGTTTGTTTAGATGTTCTTGACCACCTTTTCCAGGAGTTACACCACCAATTATATTTGTTCCGTAATCTATACATTGTTCTGCATGCATAGTTGCCTGTGAGCCAGTAAAACCCTGAAAGATTGCCTTAGTATTATTGTCAATAAGTACACTCATTTGACTAAGTTCACGATTTTTTTTGAAGCTTCTTGTAAAGAGTCCTCTCCAATAATATTTAAACCCGATTCATTAAGAAGCCTCTTGCCCTCATCTGCTTTATTTCCTTGAAGCCTTATTACCATTGGAATGGATACTTTTATTTCCTCCACGGCATCAATTATTCCTTGTGCTATCAAATCACACCTTACTATTCCACCAAAAATATTGACTAATATTCCTTTTACTTTTTTATCTGAGAGAATAAGCTCAAGTGCTTTTGATACTCTCTCTTTCGTTGCCGTTCCGCCCACATCCAAAAAATTTGCAGGCTCACCGTCATAAAGCTTAATAGTATCCATTGTTCCCATAGCTAAACCAGCTCCATTTACCATACAACCAATATTTCCCTCTAGGGATACATAACTCAAATCATTTACTTTCGCCTCATATTCTCTTGAATCTTCTTGAGTTGAGTCTCTTTTTAATTCAATTTCCTCTTGGCGAAAAAGAGCATTTTCATCTACATTGATTTTTGCATCTAGACAAAGAAGATCACCATTGGCCTTTACTACTAAAGGATTAATCTCTAAAAGACTCAAGTCTTTTTCTTTAAATAATTTTGCTGACCCGTCAACTATTGTTTTAAATTGATCTTTTTGTTTCTCGTTAAAGTTAAGAAGATCAGATATTTTCATTATTTCTGTATTTTCTAGCTCAAAATTTTCATCTAACTTAGCTTTTAAAATTTTTTCAGGAGTTTCTTCAGCAACTTCCTCTATATTCATGCCGCCAGCCTCTGAAACAATCAAGGAAATCGCTTTTTCTCCTCTATCTACTACTAAGCTAAAATAAATTTCTCTTGAAATATCTGTTAATTCTTCCAGAGATAAAATATTAACTGGCAAGCCTAAATCTCCTGTCTGAATCGTTATGATATTTTTCCCTAGCCACTTTTCTACAAACAGTTCAACTTCCTGAATTGTTTTGCAAACTTTTACCCCACCAACTTTTCCACGACCACCTGTATGTGCTTGTACCTTTGCTACACAGCCTTTAGAAGAATCAATAGCTGAAAATGCTGATTTAATATCCTCTTTTTTGGTAATGATTGATCTTTTTGAGACAGGTAAATCGTATAGTTCGAAAAACTCTTTCGCTTGAAATTCATGCAAATTCATTAATTTCCTATGTGAATTGCTTGCTTATTAACTGCAAGTGCAGCTTCGTGCAATGCTTCAGAAACAGTAGGATGGCTGAACATTGTTAACCCAAAATCTTCTGAACTTGCTGAAAATTCCATCCCTATGAGTCCTTGTTGCAATATTTCTGACGCGGAATTTCCAAATATTTGAACTCCTAAAACTTGATCGCTTTCTTTATCTGCAAGAATTTTTACTGCACCAACTGAGTCTCCAGCCGCTAGTGCTCTTCCACTTGCAGCAAAAGGAAAGCTACCCTTTTTAAATTCTATATTCTCTTGCTTAAGTTGTTTTTCTGTTTTTCCAACCCACGCAATTTCAGGGTGTGTGTATATTACACTTGGAACTAGATCATAGTTAACTTCCATTTTTTTACCTGCTATTCGTTCAGCTGCCATAACACCCTCTTCCATTGCCTTGTGAGCCAACATTGGTCCTCTCACTAAATCTCCAATTGCATAAATATTCTCAAGTTTGGTTTGGCAAAAATTGTTTACCTCAATAAAGCCTTTCTCATCGACATCAAGCCCACATCCTTTCGCTAATAAATTCTCTGAAAAAGGTTTTCTTCCAACAGCAACTATAACTTTATCGAACTTTCGTTTTTCAACCTGGCCAGCAAAATCAATCTCCAAAGTGACACTACTTCTGTTGTTTTTTGATGATTTAACCATGGCACCAAGATTAATATTTATGTTCTGGTTTTTAAATTCTCGTTCAATAAGTCTTGATATATCATCATCTAGCATTGGTAAAAAGGTTTTTTCTGCTTCGAAAATTTCGACTTCTGAGCCAAGTCTTGACCAAACACTACCTAGTTCTAAACCAATTACTCCAGCCCCTATGATTGCCAGTTTTTTCGGAGTTTTGCTAAACTCAAGAGCTCCAGCACTTCCAACAATATTTGTTCCATTCCAAGGCACTGAATCCAGATAAATTGGTCTAGATCCTGTAGCTAACACAATATATTTTGCTTTAAGTGTTTTTTTCTTTCCTTTTGAATCAGATATCTCTATCTCATTTTTACTAATTAATTTCCCCTTCCCAAAGATACTCTCAACTTTATTATGTTTTAAAAGTTGTGATACGCCTGAGGTTAATTTTTTTACTATATCGTTCTTTCTATCCATCATTTTTGATAGATCATAATTTGCTTTTGATACGTTGATGCCGTGCTCAGGTAAGCTTGCAGAAATTTGTTTAAATTTATAAGAGGAATCTAGCAATGATTTTGATGGAATACAACCTACATTCAGGCAGGTCCCACCCATTTTTTGTTTGCCATTTGAATCCTCGTCATACTCTACGCAAGCAACTTTCATTCCTAGCTGAGCTGATTTTATTGCAGCGACGTATCCACCAGGGCCGCCTCCTATTACAACTATATCGTAATCCATTTATACTCCTAATATCATTGATTCTGGTGACTCTAATAACTCTTTTATTTTTACTAAGAATGATACTGCATCCTTACCATCTAATAGTCTGTGGTCATATGTTAAAGCAAGATACATCATAGGCCTAATTTCAACTTTTCCTTCTATAACCATTGGTCTATCTTGAATTTTATGCATCCCTAAAATTGCAGACTGAGGTGGATTTAATATTGGTGTTGAAAGAAGAGAGCCAAACACACCACCATTTGAGATTGTGAACGTGCCTCCTGTAATATCATCCATTTCTAGTTTTCCTTCTCTTGCTTTTATTGAATAATCTCTTACTTCCTTTTCTATTTCAGCAATTGACAATTCTTGAACATTTTTTATTACAGGCACAACCAATCCCCTTTCAGACGAGACTGCAACACCTATATCTTGGAATCCATGATATACAACATCTTCGCCATCAATAGATGCGTTTACAATAGGCATATCCTGCAATGCAATGCTTGATGCTTTAATAAACAAACCCATAAACCCAAGCTTTACGCCATACTTACTTTCAAAACTTTCCCTATATTTTTCTCTAAGTTTCTTTATTTCAAATAAATCCACCTCATTAAAAGTTGTCAATGATGCTGTTTGAGCTTGTGACTCCAAGAGTCTCTTAGCTACGACACTTCTAAGTCGTGACATTGGCACTCTTTTTGAATCGCCCTTAATTTCCATTTTTTCTGTGGCTTTTTCAGGATCAACAGACTGATTATTTTCAGCAGCTTTAAGGATATCTTCTTTAGTTATGATTCCTTTCTTTCTTGTTGGGGTAATATTTTCAGTTGTTAAATTTTTTTCTTGTAGTAATTTTTTTGCTGCTGGTCCTATTTTTCCTTTAACTTCTTGTTTTGAAGTAATTTTTGGAGATTCTATTACCTCCTCTTGCGTTTCAGATTGTGCTGTTTTAACTTCTTCAACTTTTGGTTTCGTTTTGTCTTTGTTATCTTTTTTAGTGATTTTTTTTGAATAATTTCCGATTGTTTCCTGACTTTTAATAACTGAACCCTCCGGAATAATAATTTTCTCTAACTGCCCATCACTTTGAGCAGTTACTTCTATTACAACTTTATCTGTTTCAATTTCTGCCAAAACATCATCTTGTTCAAATGTATCGCCCTCTTTTTTAAGCCAAGTAGATAAAGTTCCTTCAAAAATTGATTCTGGAAATTGTGGTGATTTTATGTCTTCAGCCATTTTGAATATTCTATAACTCTAAAGCTTTAGTAACTATCTCTTTTTGACGTTTAAAGTGATATTTTTGATATCCTCCTGCTGGGGCTGCTGATGAATTTCGTGCTACAACATTGAGTTTAAATCCTTTTTTTGTTTCATTTAGGATTTCCTCAAGTCTGTGCCTTATCATAAACCAAGCCCCCATATTTTTTGGCTCTTCTTGAACCCAGAGGAAATCTTTACATTTTAAATCTCTTGTATAACTTTTAAGTTCGCTTTCTGGAAATGGATATAATTGCTCCAACCTAACCAGCTCAATATTTTTAACCTTCAATTTATTGATTTCATCTTGTAAATCAAAGAACACTTTACCAGAGCAAAAAACTACTCTTTTTGGTAAATTCTTACTCTTGTTAATGATTATATTTCTAAAAGTACCGTTGCTTAAATCCTCGATCTTTGAAGTTGCTTGAGGATTTCTTAATAGGCTTTTAGGAGTTAAAGCTACCAGGGGCTTTCTGGATGGATTAATTGCCTGTTTTCTAAGTAAATGAAAAATTTGTGCAGGTAAAGTTGGAATACATATTTGAATATTATCATGTGCGCAAAGCTGTAAAAATCTTTCAAGCCTACAACTACTGTGTTCTGGGCCTTGGCCTTCATATCCATGAGGTAGAAATAAAGTTAAGCCAGATAGCCTATTCCACTTAGTCTCCGCACTAACAATAAATTGATCTATTATTACCTGAGCAACATTAACAAAATCTCCAAATTGTGCCTCCCAAATAACTAATCCCTCAGGCCAGGTAGATGCATAACCATATTCAAAACCCAAAACAGCTTCCTCAGACAACAATGAGTCAAAAATTTCGAATTTCTTATTTCCTTTATTTAGTTTTGATAATGGTACAAAACCCTCTCCAGTATTCTGATCTTTAACTACTAAATGTCTATGGGAAAAAGTCCCTCTTCTGCTATCTTGGCCAGTAACTCTCACAGGGAAACCATCTTTTAATAATGTTGCGTATGCAGCCATTTCAGCAAATCCCCAATTTAAGGGAAGGTCTCCAGAAAGCATGTGATTTCTTTCCTCATACAGCTTTCCAACTTGTTTCTGCATTAAAAAATCTTTATCAAATGCAAGAACGGTTTTCATTGTTTCTTTTAAAGATTCATTAGAAACTGCTGTTGGGTAAGATTTGGTCATGTCTGGTTCAAGATATGGAGTCCAATCAAAATGGATTGATTCATCAGGATCTGTAGCAAGTGATTCTGCTACAGTTTCACCTTTTTCCATATGTGATCTGTAATTTTTCTTGAATTCTTTATATTTATCTTCTTCAACTATTCCATTGCTTAATAATTTTTTGAAATATAAATCTGTAACAGAATCTTTGGAGGTAATTTCCTTATACATTAAAGGCTGAGTAGCAAATGGCTCATCAGTTTCATTATGACCTCTGCGTCTATAGCAAACAAAATCTAAAATAATATCTTTTTTAAATTCATGTCTGTATTCAACAGCTAGCTTTGCAGCCATTACGCATGCTTCTGGATCGTCACCATTAACATGGATTATTGGAGCATCAATCATTTTTGCAACGTCTGTGCAGTAGTTTGTTGATCGTGCATCCTCTTTTACACTTGTTGTAAAGCCTATTTGATTATTTATTACAACGTGAATAGTGCCGCCAACTCCAAATGCTCTAGTTTGTGAAAGCTGCAATATTTCCATGACAATACCCTGTGCTGAAAACGATGCATCTCCATGCATAAGAATTGGAACAACTTTTATCATAGAGCTATCTTGTCTTCTATCTTGTCTTGCTCTGACTGAGCCTAGAACAACAGAATTCACTACTTCCAAATGAGAAGGATTAGAGCCGAGAGCAACATGCACCTGTCCTCCACTCGTCAAAATATTTGAGGAATATCCTAAATGATATTTAACATCGCCTGTGTGTGCATCATCTTGTTCAAAATCTTCATCAAACTCAGTGAATAATTCACTTGGCTTCTTACCCATTACATTGATTAATACATTTAATCTGCCTCTATGAGACATTCCCATAACAAGTTCTTTAGCACCTTTAGAGCCAAGCTCCTCAATAACTGTATCTAAAAGAGGAACTAGTGATTCACCCCCCTCAAGACCAAATCTTTTTGCCCCTGGATATTTTGCTGCTAAAAATTTTTCCAAGCTTTCTGAGTCTACAACTCTCTTAAGGATATGTTCTTTTTCTGGGTTAGAAAAATCATATGGTGTATCTTTTCCTTCAATTTTATCTATAAACCAAGCTCTTGTTTTGCTGCTCATAATATGCATAAATTCATACCCCAACGATGAAGTATAGCTTTTAGATATCGAACTAATTATTTCTGAAAGTTTCATGGTTTTTGAATCAAGAAAATTTGAAATTGAAAAACTTTCCTCTAGATCGGCTTCATTAAGATCATGGAAATTTAAATTTAAGTCAGGCACTTCTTTAGCCTTTCTAAGATTCAATGGGTCAATTTTTGCTACTTCATGACCTCGCCTTCTATAAGCATTGATTAAATTCTGAACATCTGAAGACTTAGAGCTCTTGGAATTTACTTGTGGAATCTTCGAAATTTTATAATTCCTGAACTGTTTTGTGATTGATTTGTGGCTTACATCGTTTTTTCCATTTTGAATTGAATCAAAATAATTCTTCCACTCAGGTTTTATATTCTCTGGATCTATTAGATATTCTTCGTAAAGGGTTTCTAGAAATTCTGAATTTCCCCCATATTTAAAACTCTCTCTAAGCCTCTCCTCTATTGACTTTGACACTATCCTATTTTTCTTAACTCCTTTTTAATTTCATTTATTGCCTTCGAAGGGTTTAAGCCTTTGGGGCACACTGAAGTACAATTCATTATTCCATGGCATCTGTAAACACTAAATGCATCATTTAATTTTTTTAGTCTTGATTTTTTTTGTTTGTCTCTAGTATCAGCTATGAATCTGTAAGCTTGAAGTAATGCAGCTGGTCCTACAAATTTCTCTGGGTTCCACCAAAATGAAGGACAACTAGTTGAGCAACACGCACACAATATGCATTCATATAAACCGTCTAATTTTTCTCTCTCCTCAGGGCTTTGAAGCCTTTCATGGCCTGTATCAACCTCTTCCTCATTTGATAAAAATGGTTTGATTTTTTCATACTGATCATAGAAAGGTTTCATGTCTACAATAAGGTCCTTGATAACCGGCAATCCTGGTAATGGTCTTATTTCAAGTTTATTCATTACTGATACGGAAGATACTGACGTTATACAAGCCAATCCGTTTTGTCCATTCATATTAACCCCATCTGAACCACATACTCCTTGTCCACATGATCTTCTGAATGTAAGTGTTGAATCTAATTCTTGTGCTTTTCTAATAGCATCTATAACCATCATATTTCCAACGGATTCAGATTGAATTTTATAGTCTGCCATATAAGGTCGTTGATCCTTGCTTGGATCATACCTATAAATGCTCAGGTTAAGCTTTTCCATTAATAAACTCTGGCTTTTGGTTTAAATGTCTTTACTTCTTTAGGGTTTAAGTTTACGTCCCTTTTTGAAACTTTGTTACCATCTTTGAAAAATAAAGAATGACATAGCCAATTTGCATCATCCCTTTCAGGATAGTCTTCTCTTGCATGAGCTCCTCTACTTTCCTTTCTTTCAAGTGCAGAGTAGGCTGTAGCATTTGCAATTTCTATTAAATTCAGATATTCCAAGATTTCAACTTTCTCTGAGTTAAACTGTTTTGACTTGTCATTCATATGAATATTCCTTGTCCTAACATTTACATCCTCAAGCTTTTTAATTCCCTCTATAATGAGTTTTTCATTTCTATAAACACCAAAATAGTTTTGCATTATGCTCTGCATTTCTGACCTAAGAGCATAAACAGTCTCACCTTTCTTTGTATCTTCAAGTGTTTGTAATGTTGATAATGATTTTTCAATTTCTGCATTTGAAATATCTGACACTTCCCCTTTTTTGAACTGTTTATTTATGTGTTTGCCTGCAGACCTTCCAAAAACTACTAAATCAAGAAGTGAGTTTCCACCAAGTCTATTCGCTCCGTGTACAGAAACATTAGCAGCCTCACCTATTGAGTAGAGACCATCAACAACTCTATCCTTTCCGTTCTCTTGGGTAATTACTTGTCCATTGATGTTTGTTGGAATACCGCCCATCATGTAATGGCATGTAGGAACTACAGGTATTGGCTCATTTATTGGATCTACGTTTGCAAATGTCATTGAAATTTCTCTTATTTCAGGAAGCTTTTTCATAATTGCTTCAGCTCCAAGGTGATCGATTTTCAGAAGGACATGATCTTTTTTATCACCACAGCCACGTCCTGCCATTATCTCTTGAACAATACATCTCGAAACTACATCTCTCGAAGCTAGATCTTTAGCTTTAGGTGCATAAGTTGGCATGAAACGCTCTCCCTCTGAGTTGATGAGATAACCTCCCTCACCCCTGCATCCCTCTGTCATTAGAGAACCATTACCATAAAGGCCTGTAGGATGAAATTGCCACATCTCCATATCTTGTAATGCAAAGTTCTTCCTAAGCACCATTCCTAAACCATCTCCAGTACAAATCAACGAAGTTGTATTTTGCTCATATACTTGCCCAGCACCGCCTGTTGCAAGAACAACTGCTTGAGTTTTAATTACTGAAACTTCTCCAGTTTCCATATCAAAACAACTTACACCTGCAATACAACCACTCTTCCCTTCAATGAGATCAACTGCAAACCATTCATTTAAAAAGTTCGTTCCTGCCTTTAAATTAGCCTGATAAAGAGTATGCAATAAAGCATGGCCTGTTCTGTCTGCAGCTGCACATGTTCTAGCTGCTTGACCTCCTTCTCCAAATTCTTTTGATTGACCACCAAAAGGTCTTTGATATATTCTGCCGTTTTCAAATCTTGAGAAAGGAAGCCCCATATGTTCTAATTCAAATACAGTCTCTGGGCCCTCTGAACACATATATTCAATGGCATCTTGATCGCCAATATAGTCTGAACCTTTAACAGTATCAAACATATGCCATCTCCAATCGTCATTGGGATCTGCGCTTGCTATAGCACATGTTATCCCTCCTTGTGCGGCAACTGTATGCGATCTTGTAGGAAAAACCTTTGAGATTACAGCAACATCTAAACCAGATTTTGCTATTTCAAGAGAGGCTCTGAGGCCTGAGCCCCCACCGCCTATGATAACTACATCGTAAATTTTTTCAGAAAAAGGTATTTTATTCATTTATCAGTTTCAATTATATCAGATTATAAACACTATTTATCTATAAATCGACCAAATAATAAATTACAAAAACGTAACTTGTTACAAAAATTACCAACAAAATTACAAATCTATATAACAATCTTGCTAGAGAAGAATACTTTGCAATATCTGCGGATAAAAAACCTAAGGTTCTCTCAGATAAGTAATCATCCTCAACTGCCTTTAGACCCTGAACACCATGTGAAAAAGATATCAATAAAAAGATCGTCGTATATAGCTTAATTTCTGGGGTAGTTATGAAATTTCTCCAAAGCTCATATGAACTAAAATCGAAAAAAATATAAGAAAAAAATATTGTAAGCACGTATGAAAGAACTATCAAAGCACTTACCCTTTGAAAATACCATAAAAAAGTACCCATCTCACCAAACCTCAAAAAGAATTAAAACAAAAAAGATAAATGTAAGTAAAAAAGAAATTATTGCAGTTAATCGTGCTGAATCGAGCTCATGACCATAATTTGTAAAATCAGCAATCATGTGCCTAATGCCAGAGAATATATGATATGTAACAGATAATAACGCTAATGAAATTAAAATTTTTATTTCAAAATTAAATTTTTCTATGTCCCAGGAACCACTTCCTTTTGAAAGATAATCTGTAAGAAAGATAAAAGTGAAAACGGGAAGTAAAATAAAAAAATTAATAATTCCAGACAACCTATGACTTATTGAAGACAAAGCGGTAAGCGGAAGCTTAATTATCAAAAGATTTATAAATGTGGGACGCCTTGCCATTATTTGTAAATATTATAGAAAAGTTAAATATAAATTGCTTTATTTTTTCGAATCGAAAGGATTTTTAGTATTTAAAAATTTCAATTTTATGTTTACACCCAGAAGATTTAATTTTTTTGAAAAAAACTTTATGAGATATCTTTTATAGCTGCCATCAATTCTATTCAATGAGTTGCCATGCATCGTAATAATATGCGGATTTTTACCACCTTGATGAACAAATCTAATTTTTGGTTTAAAGCTTGATTTATATGGTAGCGGTTGCTTTTCTAGGGCTTCATGCAGTAAATCGTTTAACTTGTTTGTTTTAATGTCTTTATCGGAATTTTCTTGAACTCTATAGATTTGATTAAATAAATTTTTTAATCCTTCAGCCTGCAAAGCTGAGAGAAAAACTTTAGGGTATGAATCAAGATAGGGCGCCATTAATGCCAACCTTTCGAGTACTTTTTTTTCCTCCCCTTTAAATAAATCTAATTTATTAATCACTATTATCATTGACCTTCCCACATCGTTTATCTTGCTTATTAATTTTAAATCTTGCTCGTTGAATTGATCAGACCCGTCAAGAACCATTAAACAAAGATCAGCATATTCGATTGCGCTAAAACTTTTACTTGTTGATAACTTCTCTTCTTTAAGTATCGTTTTCGATTTTTTCTTAACGCCTGCAGTATCAACAAATCTATATTTCTTTCCCTTGTAATTTATCTCAAATTCTACTGCATCAATAGTTGTACCAGAAAATGGAGAGGTGATCATTAAGTCTTGTTTTGATATAGCATTTAAGAGTGAAGATTTTCCAACATTTGGCTTCCCAATTATTGTTATTTTTGGGTAATTAATATCTTCTTGAGTTTCATTTTCAGGTAAATGTTTCAAGATTCGTTTTATCAGCTTTTCAAAGCCTAAGTTATGTTCAGCACTAATCTCAAAAACATCTTCAAAACCAAGCTTTTTAAAATCCTCAATACTACCCTCTTTAAAATCAATTTTATTTATGAGAAGAAATACCTTTTTTTCTGATTTCCTTAAGACTTTTGAAATCTCACTATCAAAAGGTGATAAGCCAAATTTTTTATCTACCACAAATAAAATTAGATCAGCATTTTGTATAGCCTCTTGGGTTTTAAAAAAAACTAACTCATCAAAATTACCTTTCTCCGATGGAAAAAACCCTCCAGTATCTACTAAATTGAAAACTTTGTTTCCTTTTTTTATTACAACAGCTTTTTTATCTCTAGTGAGAGCCTCTTGGTTTGAAACAATTGCTGATTTGAAGCCAGCAAATCTATTGAAGATAGTAGATTTACCAACATTAGTTCTTCCAACTAATGCTAAAGTCTTCATAGCTCAAAAGATACTTAGAACCTCAATTGATCCCAGATCATCCTGGATAATTAAATCGTTTGAGATTACAGCAATATTTTTTATTGAATTTAATTTAGATTTTGAAATTCCTAAAATTTCTCCATTTTGAAGATTCAATTTATGTATATAGCCTTCGTAATCTCCGAAAAGTAAATTTCCATCATGAATAACAAGGTTTGATAGTTTTCTATATTTAAAGCTAGAATTTCGCCATTTTTCATTACCATTAAGGGCATCAAATTGAATTATCTCATCATCTGTGTTGCTTGAAAGTAGTGTATCTCTCCACATTAATAACGGTTTAGAGGTTGATAGATCAACAGAAAATATCTTCTCTCCATCTCGAATGTTAAACCGTGTGAGAGAACCATTAAAATTAGCGGCATAAACACTCTCTTCGAAAGCAATTGCTTGGCTATCAGAATCTTTAAGCTTTTCTAACTCTGTTGAACCTTTGATTACTGAAATTGGTCTTTCCCATAACTGAATACCATCTGTGATTCTGTTAGCTGAGAGCCTACCATTTGAAAAACTTGTAAAAACTAAGCCCTCATAAAGCATTGGCGAAGATGTGCCTCTTATAGATAAAAGCGATGGTTGCGCTTTTTTTGACCAAACAGTTTCTCCATCACTTAAATTAAAAACATGCAAAACATCTGACGATGTTTGTACAAGAATATATCTTGAAGTAATAAGTGCAGGAGATAAAACTTGATCATTTAATTTTGCACTCCATCTATTTTCTCCACTCTCAATATTATTTACAAAAATTTCTCCATTTTCCCCTACATATACAAAAACACCATAACCTGCTGCAACACCTGACATAACAGATTCATTAATTGAAACTTCCTTTAGCGTTTCTCCAGTATTGATATCAAGAACTTCTAAATTATCAAATATACTAAAAAGTCTGTCGCCTGATGATGCAAAAAAAAGATTTTTTGCCGGACGTTGTTTTCCTAATTCAGAAAATTTAAATGAGTTTGTATTTTTTTTTATCCAATTACTCTTCAGAAAATTTTCATAATCAGTTTGAATCTTAGTTGGTGCAAAAGGATCTTCCTCTATAAAACCAATAGTGCTTCCAATATTGTTGCCTATATTATTTAATGATTGGCAACCCGTAATTAAAAAAATAATTAAAATGTGCCTAAGGAAATTAGTCATTGCTGTAAACCTTTTTTAATCTAATAAAATTAACCTTTCCCTCATCAGTCTCCTCTTCAAGAGCCTTATTATATGAGTTGTTTGCTTCGTCGAATTGTTTGAAATATTTATAAAAATCTCCCTCTAATTCATAGTTTCTTTGATTTTGCTCTAATGAATTAATGAACTTTTTCCCCTCTTCAAAATCATCTAATTGAATATTTATTCTAATTATATTTTCAATTATTTCAGAATTAATGATGGACCTGCTGTCTCTTCCTAAATTTGAGTTCATGCCATCTACAAATAATTGTTTATAAATATTTCTTGCACTAATTAGGTTTTCATTTTCGATTGCCTTTTGCGCTAAAAGTGACTTAACAATAAGCTTATAACCAAAAATTGTGAATTTATCTGACTCCTCCATAAGTTCATTAAAATCTGTTTCTTCAATAATTACTTTTTCATTGAAACTAATAAGCTTTTTAAACTCATCATCATTTTTTAATTTATTTTGGTAATTTAAAAATTGGTAGATGGCAGTTAATACTACTAATAAAGCTAAAGCTATTAAAAAATATTTATTTTTTAAAAAGTTCAAGATTTGGTCAATCATTCAAAAACTCCAATAACTCATCTATGGTGTACTCAATATCTTCCTTATCATCTTTTAGATATTTAAGTTTTACTTTTTCAGCTTTTATCTCCTCTTGGCCGACTATAATAGCAAATTTAAATCCCAGAGAATTAGCTTTTTTTAGTTGCTTTGAAACATTAGCGCTGCCAAGATAATTTTCAATTACTAACTCAGAGTTAATGCCTCTTAATTGTGATCCAATTTTTTGTGCATATGGAACAGAACTCTCATCAACATATCCTATAAAAACATCTTTCCGTAAAAGAGAAGACTTTATTATCTCACTTAATCTGTCAACTCCTAATGCGAAGCCAGTTGCTTGTAAGTTTCTTCCTCCTAAACTTTCTATTAATCCATCATATCTACCTCCTCCAATAATTGCGTTTTGTGCCCCAAGCTCAGAAGAGGTAAATTCAAAAACTAGACCATTATAATAATCAAGTCCACGAACAAGATTTTTGTTTTCCATAAAATTAATATTTAACTCATTTAACTTATTTTTAATGTCTGAGAATTTATTTTTTTGTTTCTCGTTTAGAAAGCTTTCAATGCTTTTGGCCTTTGACATAAGTATTTTTACTCTTTCATCTTTTGAGTCCAAAGCCCTTATGGGATTTTTCTTAACATATTCTGGCACTTCATTTGATCTTGATAAATAATCATCTAAGTATTTGTTATATGCTTCTAAACTCTCGTTGTCACCTAAAAAATTTATTTCTAAATTCGACTCAATGCCTAATTTATCTAAAATCATATTAGCTACTTGGATTATTTCTAAATCTCCATAAATTGCGTTGCCAATTAGCTCCACTCCAGCTTGAAAAAACTGTCTTTTTCTACCTTTTTGAGGCCTTTCATATCTGAACATTGGACCAATGTAGAAAAATTTTTTGATTTCCTCGTCATCAAGACCATTTGTAATTAACGATCTTACAAGACCAGCTGTTCCTTCTGGTCTCAAGCAAAGCATTTCACCTTTTCTATCATCTAGCTCAAATACCTCTTTTTGTTGCATTATTTCAGATGATTCTCCAACTGATCTTTCAAATAAAGATTTATATTCAATTAAAGGTGTTCTAATTTCGGAATAATTAAAGGCTAGAAATACTTCTTTACAAGTTGTCTCTACCATAGAAATAGCCTCTATATCCTTACCATATAGATCTGGCATTCCTCTAATAGTTTTTAAATCAGTCATTGTTTTAAAATTGTATTTCTTTTATTTTCAGCAATTTTAATCACTTCTTTTACTAAAGCTTTTTCTAAGTCTTTAGTTTCAACTTTATATGCTGGCTTTCCTCCAAGATAAATTAAGTGCTTTGGATCTGCTCCAGTGACACCAACATCCGCTATCTTTGACTCTCCAGGGCCATTGACATAGCACCCTATTACAGCCAATGTTACTTCTTCCTTAAGCTCAGATAGTTCTGTTTCAAGTTTATTTACTGTGCTAATCACCTGAAAGTTCTGTCTTGAACAGCTTGGGCAGGCGACAATTTTTACACCTCTTGATCTGATTTTCAAGGACTTTAGCATTTCCCAACCAACTTTGACCTCATCTATAGGGTCTGAAGCTAACGAAACTCTTATAGTATCTCCAATCCCCTTCATTAAGAGTAATCCTAGCCCTATTGATGATTTAACTGTTCCAGTTTTAAGTGAACCAGATTCTGTAATCCCAAGATGTAATGGTTGATCAATTAAATTGGAAATCTTCTCGTAACTTTCCACAGCCATAAAAATATCTGAAGACTTAATGCTAAGTTTAAAATTTTCATAGTTATTTTTTTTAAGTATTTCAACATGCCTCATTCCAGATTCTACTAGAGCATCAGCATTAGGCTCTCCATATTTCATTTGCAAATCTTTTTCTAGGGAACCTGCATTTACACCTACTCTGATGGGTATATTTTTATCTTTTGCTGAAGCTATAACCTCTTTTATTTTTTTTTCATTACCAATATTACCTGGGTTTATTCTTAAGCAGTCAACACCATTATTGAGTACAGCAAGTGCAATTTTGTAATCAAAATGAATATCAGAAACTAGTGGAATGTTTACTTGTGTCCTTATTTTTTTAAAAGATTCAGCTGCTTCAAGAGTTGGCACCGAAACTCTCACAATATCAGCTCCAGCATCCTGCAACTGATGAATTTGCTTTACAGTTGATACAACATCATCAGTATCAGTATTTGTCATTGATTGAACAGATATTGGTGAATTTCCACCGACTGGAACATCACCAACCCAAATTTTTCTTGTTTTTTTTCTTTTAATTACTGATTCGACCAAAGCAAAACTCTAGAAAATTTCGGAATCGTTAAAGAAGTATGCTATCTCTCTCTTAGCGCTCTCCACTGAATCAGAGCCATGCACTGCGTTTGCATCTATTGATTGTGCAAAATCTGAACGAATCGTACCAGGTTCGGCCTCTTGAGGATTGGTGTTGCCCATAAGTTCACGGTTTTTTAAAATTGCATTTTCTCCTCGCAGTACTTGAACAACTACTGGGCCTGATGTCATAAATTCTACCAAAGGATTAAAAAATGGTTTTCCATCATGCTCTTTGTAAAATCCTTTTGCATCTTCGTCAGATAGATGAATCATCTTCATTGCTACTACTTTAAGATCTGCATCTTCAAATCTTTGAACTATTTTTCCAATAACATTTTTGGAAATTGCATCTGGTTTAATAATCGATAATGTTTTTTCCATGCACTTACTCCATTTCATCAATCCAATTTTGCTGGATAGATTCTAGTATTTTTTCATTACATCTCTCAGGGTCATCTTCGAAATTTTTTAAAGATAACACTAGTTTTCTCAATTCTACGAAATTAATCCATTGAGCATCTTTTTCAGGATATTTTTCAGCAAGTTCTATTGCAATATCCAGAGTATCGACCCATTTAAGCACTTTATGGTACCTCAGAAACCTGGTTAATTGTATATTTTGGAATTTTAATGACAGTAAGTTCAGATTTAGGCCTAACTTGACAACTTAATCTTGAATTCGCTTCAAGTCCCCAAGCTTTATCCAAAAGATCCTCTTCTTCATCAGAGGCCTCATCTAGATTTTCAAAACCCTCTTCAATAATTATATGACAAGTTGTGCATGCACAGGATTTTTCGCATACATGTTCAATATGTACTCCATTTCTTAAACATGCATCAAGAATTGTTTCGTTTTCTAGAGCTTCGAAAGTCAAACCATCTGGGCAGATAGTTTCATGCGGCAAAATTTTTATTTTTTTTTTACTGCTATATCCGAAGACTCATCTTCATCCATTACAGTAAAACTTTCGCCACAACCGCAAACTGCATTTGCATTAGGATTCATAAATCTTACTCCTTGATTCAAACCCTCTATTGCAAAGTCGACTTGACTGCCCTTGATAATCTCAACAGAATCTGTAGGAATTAAAAACTCTAAATTTTCTATAAAAAGTTTTTGATCTGACTTATTTGGACGATTTACAAACTCAAAAAAATAAGAAAAACCATTACATCCCATTTTTTTTACTCCTAATCTAATTTTATTTTCTTTTCCTTGTTTTGAGACCATGTGCTTGAAATGAGCCAAGGCTTTTGAAGTGAAATTCAAAATATTTGGTTTATGCTTTTTTAGATTCATAATCAGCTATAGCTTGCTTAATGCTGTCTTCTGCCAATACGCTACAATGAAGTTTTATTGAAGGCAGTTCAAGTATCTTTGCAATATCTTTATCTTTGATTTTTTTCGCCTCTTCAATAGTTTTGCCTTTCATCATTTCAATCATTTGCTGGCTTGAAGCAATTGCTGAACCACAGCCATAAGTTTTAAATTTACAGTCTGTAATTACATTTTTTTCATCAACTTCAATTTGAAGCCTCATTACATCACCACATGCAGGGGCTCCCACCATGCCTGTTCCAACATTTTTCTTTTTAGGATCTAGCCTACCTACATTGAAAGCAGAAGGGTTTTTGAGAGTATTTTCAAATTTTTCTATTACTTTTTTTGAATAAGCCATAATTATTAATGGGGTACCCACTCCACCTTTTCAAGATCAACTCCGTCAAGATACATGTCCCACAAGGGTGATAATGCTCTTAACTGCTCAACAACAGTCTTTGTTGTTTTTGCAACTTCCATTACTTCTTTCTCAGTAGTGAATCTCCCAAATGAAAATCTTATTGAACTATGAGCAAGTTCGTCAGCTCTTCCTAAGGCTCTTAGGACATATGAGGGCTCAAGACTTGCAGATGTACATGCTGAACCAGACGATACTGCAACATCTTTTAATGCCATAATCAGTGACTCTCCCTCAATGTAAGCAAAGCTTACGTTAGTGATGTTTGGTACCTTATTCTTATGACATCCGTTTAAAAAGATTTCTTCAATAGATGATATTTCTTTCCAGAATTTATCTGATAAATCCTTAATTTTTTTGTTATCTTTATCCATCTCTTTTTGAGCTATTGAAAAAGCTTCGCCCATACCCACCACCTGATGAGTGGCTAAAGTACCGGCTCTAAAACCTCTTTCATGACCTCCTCCATGTATTAGTGCCTCAAGCCTTATTCTAGGCTTTCTTCTTACATATAGAGCTCCTACTCCTTTAGGGCCGTAGGTCTTGTGCGCAGAAAAAGACATCAAATCAACATTCAATTTATTCAAATCAATCTTTAACTTGCCAGTGCTTTGTGCCGCATCAACATGAAAAATTATTCCTTCTTTTCTTGTGAAATCACCAATTTTTTTAATATCGTTGACCGCTCCAAGTTCGTTATTAATATGCATTATAGAAATCAAAATTGTGTCTTTTCTAACATGTTTTCTAATATTTTCGAGAGTAATTTCTCCATTAAGATCTGGGTCAAGATATGTAACTTCAAATCCCTCGCGCTCAAGTTGCCTGCAAGGATCTAGAACTGCTTTATGCTCAACCTTAGAAGTGATTATATGTTTCCCTTTTGTTTTATAGAACATTGCTGCGCCTTTCAAAGCTAAGTTATCAGACTCAGTTGCACCTGAAGTCCAAACGATTTCTCTTGGATCAGCATTTACTAGATTTGCTACCTGAGTTCTTGCCTTTTCAACTGCTTCATCAGCTTTCCAACCGTAAGCGTGCGAACGAGATGCTGGATTTCCAAAATGACCATCTTTTGACATGTATGCAAACATCTTCTTTGCAACTCGAGGGTCTACCGGAGTTGTTGAAGCATAATCAAAATATATAGATTCTTTCATAACTTATTTTTGTAATTATATCTAATATGTGTTTTTAAGGGAATTTTTAAACCTTGAAACCCAATTTATGGGCAACAATTTGATAAGATTCGACAACATCGCCTAAATCTTTTCTGAATCTGTCTTTATCCAGACTTTCACCTGTCTCTTTATCCCAAATTCTGCAGCCGTCAGGAGTAAATTCATCACCCAGTATAAGCTTTCCATCATACCTGCCATATTCAACCTTATAATCAACAAGAATTAAGCCAGCATCATCAAAAATCTTACAAAGGTATTTATTAATATCGAATGTAATTTTTTTCATCTGTTCTATTTCATCTGCTGTACCCCATTTAAAAGCGATAATATGGTTATCATTTATCAGAGGATCACCGAGATCATCATCCTTAAGAAAAAATTCAAAAAGAGGCTGCTCTTCAAACTTTATTCCCTCTTTTACTCCAAGCCTTCTACACAAAGAACCAGTTGCAATATTTCTTACCACACATTCGACAGGCAACATATCTAATCTCTTTACAAGACTCTCATTGTCACTGGTTTGTTTTAAAAAATGTGTTTCAACACCATTTTCCTGAAGGTAGGACATTATGAATGCATTAAACTTATTATTAATTGCGCCCTTGCCACTTAGAGCCTCTTTTTTCTTACCATCAAATGCGGAAGTGTCATCTCTGTAAACCATTAATAATTCATTGGTATTTGAAGTCTCAAAAAGTGATTTTGCTTTACCCTCAGAAATTAAATTTTGCTTTTCCATCATGATAGGTTCTCATTAATTTGGTCAACTAGATCATTGACACTGATGCTTGTATTAGAAAGTTTTTTAAACTTTAAGATAGTATTTTCACCACTTTGAGTGAAAGTGAGTTCATAATCCACATCTGCCGCATTATTTGATCTTGAAAAAAATCCAAAGAAATTATTGTCTTCCTCGTCCACGCTGACTTGGAAGTACTTTAATTCTCTATTTCTGTCCTTAATTTCCAAACTAGAACGTTCTAATGCTCTTGAGATTGCTGACCATGTTCTTTCGAAGGTAAGCTTAAATTCGATTCCTATCTCCTTTTGAACATATACAATTCTAGTTTTTTTGTTGAGGTTCAAAGATTGAGCAGCTAATGAGTTTCCTTGGTATCCCGGAAGATTTTCTACAAAATAATTAGAGAAAGAATTATAAAAACCAATATCTATAGCTGTACCACTATTATCTTCAAGATAAATTTCAGAACTATTATTTCTAATTCCATGTTCGAGAATAATATTTATATCCTCACCATTTGCTTTACTCTTTGCTTTAATCTTGCCACTTGTAGGGTCTTCACTTTCAATATCGTATTGAACAGCAAGAAGATCTTTTGTTAATGCCCACATTTTTGATGGAAGCGCTTCTATATAAATCCAATAAATTTCTCCAAGCCTTCTAATTTCAACTTTTTCTGAATTTCCAGAAGAAAAAATCTTTTTAGGTCTTGGAAGTTCACTTTGAGATAATGAATTATTCTCAATTGATGGGTAGGGGTAATCATTTGAAATTTCTAAATCTTCTGTTTCAGAATTTGTAACTAAATCTTCTCCTTCCTCATTATACCTTTCATTTGGATTTTCCCTTGCAAAAGAGCTAAGAAAGCTACATCCATTTATAAAAAAGATTATTAGAAAAATATTAAGTATTTGAGTAAATTTCATCAATTTTTTTCTCCAGTTTTTCCGGTATTCTCACAAGTGGTAACCTAAGATTATTCTCTAGCATTTTTATTTTTGCAAGTAGATATTTAGAGGGTCCAGGACTATTCTCAAGCAAAATATTGAATAACTTTTCATATTTTTCACTTATTGAGGCTGCTTTTTCAAAATTTTTCTCTTGAATTAAATCAGAAATTTGTTTTATTACTTCTGGAACTATATTAGCTGCAACAGAAATGATGCCTACTGCACCATATTTTCCAAACTCAACAAAACTTGGGTCATCCCCGGATAATAAATCAAAATCTTTTCTTTTTTTCAGAAGCTTTGAAAGCTTTTCCATTCTATTTTTTGTATTTACCGCCTCCTTAATGCCTACGACATTATTTTCATCTAATAATTCTTCAACGGATTCAGGTTGTAGATCAACTCCTGTTCTGCCCGGAACATTGTATAAATAAATTAAGGCATCAGAACTTGCGAGCTTTTTAAAATGTGCTACTAAACCTTCCTGTGAAGGCTTATTGTAGTAAGGGGTAACAGCTAAACATTTTTCTATTCCACAGTTAAGAGCCAAATCAATAAACTTTAACGAATCTGAAGTAGACGAACTTCCTACTCCAGCCATTAATGGAATTGTAGTGTTATCACTTGCAAATTTATAAATTTCTTCTCTCTCTGATATGGATAAAGTTCCAGCTTCACCTGTTGTTCCTATTAAAACAATACCGTCTGTTTTAGCCTCTTCATGAAAAAGAAAAAGCTTCTTTAAAGAATGGAAATCAACGGAATAATCTGATTTCATGGGTGTAACTATCGCAACTATACTTCCTTTCATTTTTTTTTATTCTTATAATCCTACTTGTGAATAATAAAACAAAAGCTCCAAGTTTTTTAGGACTGATCACAGAAAGTGAATCTTTAAGCCTGAAGGACTTTTCAGGGAAATATTTAGTTTTGTACTTTTATCCTAGAGATATGACCTCAGGATGTACGCTTGAAAGCCAAGATTTTAGAGATCATTACAAAAGTTTTCAAAAACTCAATTGTGAAATACTGGGTGTTTCAAGAGATACAATTAAATCGCATGATAAATTTTGTGAGAAAGAATCACTTCCATTTAAATTAATTTCAGATTCAGACGAAAAATTATGTGAAGCATACGATGTGATGAAAGAGAAAAGTATGTATGGAAAGAAATTTATGGGCATTGAAAGAAGCACATTTCTTATTAATCCAAATGGTGAAATTATAAAAGAATGGAGAAAAGTGAAGGTTCCAGGTCATGTTGAAGAGGTTCTTTCTGTATTAAAAGAAGCCCGTTAAGAATCAATATATTTCCAATTATCTAAAATAGATTTCACAAAACTCGCTAGGGGAACAGAGAAGAATACTCCCCAAATTCCAAAAATTGCACCAAAAAAGAAGACTGATAAAAGCACTACAACAGCTGGTAACTTTACAACTCCAGACATAAGAAATGGTAGAAAAATGTTGCCATCAATAAACTGAAGAATTCCGAATGCTATTAGAATAACGATTACATAGGGATCTAAGCCAAACTGAGCAAGTGAAATTATTAAAATAGGTATTGTCATAAAAACAGGACCAAAAAAAGGAATTAGCTGACTTAAGCCAAGTGTGGTACCTAAAAGAATTGGGCTATTTAAACCTAGGAAGTAAAATAACAAACTACCAAAAATTGCAACTATAAAAACTTCAATAAATTTACCTTTAAAATAGTTTTGGAAATTTATATTGGCCTCATTCCAAACTTTTGAAAGAAACTTTCTTTTTTTCGGCACAAATCTTGAAAAACCATTTGATAACGTTTCTGTATCCCAAAGCCAAAAAAATAAAAAAATTGGAACTAAAATCAGGCCTAAAAAGATATTTGCTGTTTCTTGAGCTCTAGATATTCCAAATGAAATTGCACCAGTTAGAAAACCGCTTAAATCAGAAAGAAGAGATTGAGCACTTTCTATCGATTCAATAGGTGCATTTAAACTTCCCAATGCTTGAGTTACTGGCTCCAAAATAAACAATAAGCTTGGAATGTCTTCTATGAACGCTTCTGTTTCGTTTATAAAAAGCGGTACAAAAAGAAGTAAAAAAGCTGATGCAAGCAACATAACTATTAAAAAAGTTATAAAAACACTGATCTTTCTCGGAATCCCAATTTTTGTGAAATAAGTATTTACAGGCCTAAAAAGAACTGCCAGAACAATACTTATGAGTATTGGAGATGCCAAATCTCCAAAAATCCAAAGAGTAAGCAAGCCAAAAAATAATGAAGCTACCAAAAAAATAAGCTGCTGGCTTTTAAATAATGTATTAAATCGCATTTTCTATTGAATCTTTATTTAAAAATCCTATCAAATAATTATAGTTAAGTATCTGATGAAAAAAATATTTTATTTATTTTATTTATTTTTGTCCTCTCACATTGTTTCTCAAGAAAACAGTATAGAGCTTCCACTCATAGGAGATAGACTTAGTGGAGCGGTTTCAGAAACAGAGGAGGAAATCTTAGGGCGACAATTTTTAAGAGATTTAAAAAGAGAGACAGACATACTCTATGATCCGATAATTCAGGAATGGACTGAATTATTTGTTTATAAAATTGGTGAGTCAAGCAAAGTTAGTAAAAAGACATTTGAAATATTAGTTATTGAGGATAATAGACTAAATGCATTCGCAGCTCCCGGAGGTGTAATCGGCATTAATGCAGGTTTATTTAAACATGCTGATAATGAGGCACAATTTGCCTCTGTTGTCGCACACGAATTAGCTCACCTTAGTCAAAGACATTTTGCTAGACAAATTTTAGAAAACAGTGATAGAAGTAATGCAAACATGGCAACAATACTTGCTTCTATTGTTGTTGCTGTAGCTTCAAGGAATCCAGCAGCACTTATTGGCGGCCAAGGCTTACTTATTAATCAAAGGTTAAGGTTTTCAAGACTTTATGAATCTGAAGCAGACAGAGAAGGGTTTATTACTTTAGAAAAATCAGGATATAAAAGTTCAGAAATGTCAGAGATGTTTAAAAATATGCAAGAAATTAGACGGCTTTCTGGTGATAACATGCCTGAGTTTTTATTAACACATCCAATAACTACTCGTAGAATTACAGACTCTAGAGAAAGAGCAAGAAATTCAGACGGAGATGGAACTGTTAATAGTTTTAATTACCGCTTAGTTAAAGCAAGGGTGAAATTTCTTATGATGGATAACTTATCCATTAAGGCATTTGAAAAGGATATTGAAGATAATGATGAAGGAAAATACTTCTCTTCATTAATTGAAAAAAAGAAATTAAACTTTACCAAATCAATTTCAATCCTTGATGAACTCTCTAAAAAATATCCTGATAATTTAATCATCAAAACAACAATTGCAGAAACCCTAACAGAATCTGGAAATATAAATAGAAGTAAAAGTTATACTGAAGAATTATTAGATATTTCTTTGGGAAATTATCCGATTAGCTTTAATCTTGCCAAAACTCATATTCTGGAAGGAGATTACATTGCAGCTGAGCAAATATTAGAAGACATAAAATTTTACAGGCCTGTTGATATAAACCTCTTAAAACTCCTAGGGGAAGTTCAACAAAAAAGTAATAATATGCTCAGCTTCCATTTAACAAATAGTGAATATCTTTTCTACTCTGGCAGATATGAAGAGGCTCTTGCAGATCTTTATCAAGCAAGAAGATTGGCCGTTAACAACTTTAAAATTAAAGAAATTATCACAGAAAGAATAGTTTTTTTACAAAAATATTTAGGAAAAATTCCTAGAGGTTAGCTTTAAAAAAGTCGGAGACATCCTTCCAAACTTTCTCTTTTTCAACATCAGATAGTGGCTCATGCCTAGACTTTTCATAGGCTTTAAACTTTGTGCTAAAACCCAATTCAAGAAATTTTTGATGCATATCAAATGCTTGTTTACCCATGTTATTTACTGTATCAAATGATCCTGTAATAAAGAAAAACGGTATTTTTTTGTTGAATTTTTTATATGTATCTTTTTTCCATAAATTTGTACAACCATTTTTTAAGTCCATCCAAAATTGATTAGTCATCGGAAAACCACAAAGATCGTCTTCAATATATTCATCAACATTCTCATTATCACTTGAAATGTAGTCGTGCGTAGTCCTGTTTGGTTTAAAAAAGGAATTGTGTTTTTTAGTTGTAAACTCCTCCATAGTGCTATTGATTTTTTTAGGATCTGAAAGTTTATATTCCGGCCATAAAACTAAATTATTTAAAAACATCTCAATATCATTCCTGCTAAAAGCTGCGCTTAAAATTATTCCATCAAAATGAATATTTTTTCTTAGCACTGCCAAACATATCACTGTGCCCAGGCTATGGGCTAATAAAAAATGTTTTTTGGCAGGATGTTCTTTTCTAATAAAAGAATTTAATTCAATAATTTGATCAACAACTTTTTCAAAGCCATCAGATTTATCTAAATATCCCCTCAATTTACCATCTTTTACATGTAATCCATGTCCAAGATGATCATTGCAATAAACTTCGAAATCTTCATCATTTAGCGCTTTAGCAGTGAGATCATATCTTTTATGATGCTCCGCAAGTCCATGGATAATTTGAACCGTTGAATGAGGATTGGTTACTTGCAACCATTTAGCTCCTCTTAGATTTCCATGCTCACCCTTTATGGAAAACTCTTTCATAAGAAACTACTTTAATAATTTAGCAAAGCTATCAAATTGCTCTCTTTCTGTTCTAAAAGAATTTGCTGGATGATCTTGGTCCTCATAGCCTAAAGAAATTCCACACCATAAAATTTCATCATCTCCGTATTCAAGATGTTTTTTTAATAATTTTGGAAATCCTGCCCATGCCTCTTGCAAACAAGTGCCAAGCCCCATGCCAACAGCTGCAAGACATATACTTTGAATAAAGTGCCCAACATGACCCCAGCCGTTTGGGCCAACAGATTTGTGAACTGTTACAAATATACCAACTGGCGCATCAAAAAATTCATAATTTTTCTTTGCCCAGGCCATTCTTTTATCCGTTTGATCTCGCTCTATACCTAACGCTCCATATAATCCGAAACCACATGCTCTTTGCCTTGCTTTGTACCAATCAGGCATGCTTTCTTTGGAGGGATACACTTGGTATTCCTCGGTCTCTATCTCGCCTTTGTCAAATTTTTCACATGCTTCTTTAACTAATTTATTTCTAGCCTCGCCCATTACTACATAAACTTTCCATGGTTGGGAGTTAACTCCGGATGGTGAAAATTTTGAAGTTTCTAGGATGTCTTTTACAACATCTTCAGAGACGCCCTTACTTAAATAACCTCTAACTGAATGTCTTTTTTTAATTGCTTCTAATATATCCATAGGAGTGAAATTATAAACTGATACTATCTAAATTTATAACTATCTATTTGTTAGTTCTAGATTATTTTTAATTTTATTATGTTTTTTTCTGCTCAATTTATAATTTAAAAAAATTAACATTGGAAATAGAAATAGCAATGACACTACTGGACCATGCAATGTAAATAAAGAGACAAGCTGTTCAGAAGAGGGTTCACTTCCACCTGGAGGGTAATTAATTATCCATAAAAAGAACATAGATATAAACTGACCTAAACCAGACATACATTTTGAACAGAATGATGTTAAAGAGGAAACGGCGCCTTCTTGTCTTTTTTCTGATTGGAATTCAATTTCATCAATAATATCTGGGACCATCGATTCTCTTGTCATGAGCGAAATAAGTGAGAAAATTGAAGAAAAGAGGATCATAACTGACATAAAGTTAAGAATTTTACTTTGTTCCATTCCGTCAAATAAACCAAAGTAATGCGTAATGAATGGTAGTGAATGTGTTAAAGATAAAAAAATCAAACTGGCTATTACAATTTTTTCTTTATCTAAATATCTTGTAATAATTGGGGTAACAATCCAACTCACAATTGCAGCAAGAATATAAAAATATATAAGCACACGTAAATCTAATGGGTCAAATTGCCAAAATTCTGTGTAAGTTAAAAAACTTAAACTGTTTGCCAATCCCCAAGTTCCTTGAATTAAAAGAGAGCCAAAAATAAAAAGTAATAATGTTTTACTTTTTAGCACAAATGAAAGTTCTTTTTTTAAAATTTTAAAGTCAGCTTTTCTTTGTTTAGGTTTCCACTCATATAATTCTGGAATTACTTTTTTTGATCCAAGAAGAGAAATTACACCAAAAATTAACATAGATGAACTACCAAAAATACCTATATAAAGCCATTTATACGGGTCACTTATGAAGTAACCTAAGAAGCTATAAACCACAAGAGAGTGTCCGGCACCTATTATCCACTGGTAACCTTCTCGCATTGACATGACACTTGAATTATTCACATAATTGCCTCCTAATTCAGAAAATAAAGCTCTATGAGGAACATCAAATATGCTTACAAAAAACCTTGTTAGAATTAGAAAAAAAAGCAGCCAAAAAAATAGAAAGCCCTGATTTTCACTCCAAGAGGGATCTGGAATAAAAAGCATTACATAACAAATGCAAATTGGAAGAATCGATAAAAACATATAAGGGTATCTCCTTCCCAAATTAGTTTTTGTTCTATCTGAAAAGGTTCCAATAGCTGGATCTGAAAAGGCATCAAATAAAAGAGCTAATAGTACTGCTGAGCCGGTTAAAAGTGGATTTAAACCTAAAAATGTTAAATAAAAAAAGCCAAGAAAAAATGAAAAAAAATCGGTCTTTATCGCATTAATACCACCTCCAAAACCAAGAAGAATTCTTTGCCAAAAGCTTATTTTCATAAATTAAAGAAGTAAATTACTTAGTGTATATCCTAATATAATTTTGTTTATTTTTTAAAAGCTGGTGGGTCGTATAGGATTCGAACCTATGACCAACGGGTTAAAAGCCCGGTGCTCTACCAGCTGAGCTAACGACCCAGAAGAGTGGTATTTTATACCAGTACAACAATGTCTTAAAGTCCAAATTTATTTTATATAAATTAAATTATAAATATGGTTCGTAATCTTCTCTATACATTGTTTCTAGGAGATATATAAAGCTTTCCCAATTCAAATCAATGAGCATTTTTGAATTGCTAAGCTTTTTATTAAGCAAATAAGTCTGAAGCCTAACTCTAATTGGTTTGTTGTCAAACTTATACACTAAAACCGGAAATTCACTTCTAGGTGTAACTCCTAGCACTTGCTTCCACCATGCGAAAGGAGGTTCAAATCCTTTCTTGTAAGCTTTACATTCAATATTCCATCTACCGAGTTTTAAATCTGGATGATTTTTTTCTTGGTATTGAGTGAGAATTCTTCTCACGGGCCTTTTTAAACCAAGGTCCTCCTGCAGTTTTTTTGAAATTTTCCTTTCAAAATCATGACCTTTTTTTCTTTGGTTTATGGTCATTTTTCAAATACCTCACTATCCAATTCAGCGTTTGTGAAAACTTCCTGAACATCATCAAGATCTTCCAAGGAGTCAGTAAGTTTTAAAATCTTTTCAGAATTTTCTAAGTCTAGCTTAATTTGATTTTCAGACTCCATCAAAATTTCTGTAGATTCAATATCAAATGATTTATTTTCAATGGCACCTTTTAATTCTGACAAATTTTTCGGATCACAGTGAAGTTCTGTTTTTTCATCGCCTAAATCTAAAATATCTTCAGCGCCGCTCTCAATTGCTAGTTCATAAAATTTTTCATCTGCTGAACTATGATTAACAAAAATTTTACCTATAGATTTAAACATGTAGGCTACACTTCCAGATGTACCCAAATTTCCACCAGATTTTGTGAAAGCATGTCTAATTTCAGAAACAGTTCTATTTTTGTTATCAGTTAAAGTTTTGATAAATACAGCAATTCCCTCTGGTCCGTATCCCTCATATATAACCTCTTCTAAATTTTGTCCTTCTTGTCCTCCTGCGCCTCTTTGAATTGCTCTATTAATTGTATCTTTGCCCATGTTTGCTGATAAAGCTTTTTCATAAGCTAGTCTTAGTCTTGGGTTGTCTTCTACAACTCCACCACCCTCCTTTGCTGCAACAGTTAACTCTCTAATTACTTTTGTAAAAACAGCTCCTCTTTTGGCATCCTGCCTTGCCTTTCTGTGTTTGATATTTGCCCACTTAGAATGTCCTGCCATTATTTTTCAATTTTCTTTATGTTCAACTCTTCTAGACTTTCATCAGGAACCTCTCCTGGTGCTTCTGTAAGTAAGCACATTGCAGATTGAGTTTTAGGAAACGCAATAACATCTCTTATAGTCTCTGCGCCTGTAAGAATCATCGCAATTCTATCTAAACCAAATGCAATACCTCCATGAGGAGGACAGCCTGTGCCAAGTACTTTTAAAAAAAATCCAAATTTTTCATTAGCTTCTTTTTGACTTAAATTGAGAAGTTTAAATATTTGCTCTTGAATTTCTTTGTTATGAATCCTTATTGAACCTCCCCCTAGCTCTATTCCATTTACAACAAAGTCGTATGCTCTTGATTTAATAGTATTTATATCAATTTTTTGTAGTTCCTCTAAATCAGACTGAGCAGGACTAGTAAAAGGATGATGCAATGCAGATACTTTACCATCATTATCTTTTTCAAACATTGGAAATTCAGTAACCCAACATGCTTCATAGCCATCTTTTAATAAATTAAAATCTTTTCCAATTTTATTTATTAGTCTACTCATGTAATCGTTTACAATCTTGGCTTTACCAGCTCCAAAAAAAACAAGGTCATCCTTATTAAGATTTAATTCTTTTATCAAATTTTCTATACATTCTTCAGATAAATATTTGAGTATTGGTGAGCTAACTCCTTCATAGCTATCATTCTCAACTTTTATGTAAGCCAATCCTCTAGCTCCAAATTCTTTAACAAAATCTGTATATCTATCAATTTGTCCTCTTCCGATTTTATCTCCATCATTTATGACTAATGCTGCAATTCTTGATTCATTATCGTTTGCAGGTTCTGAGAAGACTTTAAATTCTTCTTTTTCAAAAAGCTTCTTTACCTCTATCAGTCTCAAAGGATTTCTTAAATCTGGCTTGTCACTGCCAAATTCTTCCATAGACTTTTCCCATGTAATAACTTCAATATTCTTCAGATCTTCTTTAACAATTTCTTTGAAAACTTTTCTCATTAAGTCATTTGTAAGATCCATAATGTCTTTTTCCTCTACAAATGAAGACTCGATATCAAGCTGAGAAAATTCTGGTTGTCTGTCTGCTCGTAAGTCCTCATCTCTAAAGCATCTGGCAATTTGATAGTACTTTTCAAAACCTGAAATCATTAACATTTGCTTGAATAGCTGTGGAGATTGCGGAAGTGCAAAAAAACTGCCTCTATTTGTTCTGCTAGGCACTAAATAATCTCTTGCTCCTTCAGGGGTGGCTTTCGTAAGAATCGGTGTTTCAATATCAATGAAGTCTTTCTTTTCAAGCTCTTTTCGGACAATTTGAGAAATTTTAGATCTTGTCTCAAGATTTTTTTGCATTTCTGGTCTTCTTAGGTCAAGAGTTCTATTTTTTAAACGCACCTCTTCACTAACTTCAGCAGATTGATCTAATGGAAATGCTGGTGTCTCTGCTTCATTTAAAACAATTATTTCATCAGCGATAATTTCAATAACTCCTGTTGTAAGATCTTCATTTTCAGCGTCTTCGGGACGCTCATTTACTTTTCCAGAAATTTTTAAAACAAATTCACTTCTAATTTTCTCTGCAAGTGAAAAAGGTTTTTTATTCTCCGGATTTACAACGACCTGTACTATTCCAGTCTTGTCTCTGACATCTAAAAAAATTAGGCCTCCGTGGTCTCTTCTCCTATGCACCCAGCCACAAATACTAACAATTTTATTAATATGCTTTTTAGAGAGCGTACCGCAATAATTACTTCTCATCTTTTTTTTGCTTTATTTTTTTCCTTTCTATTTCGGGTGAGTGGATATTTTTTTTATTATTTTTTTTAAAATCAGTTTCATACCACCCATCACCCTTTAATCTAAAACCTGGAGCAGATATTAATTTTACAACCCCACCAGATTTCTTACATTTTAAACAACTTTTTAGTGCTTTTTCGTTTATTTTCTGAAGTGCTTCAAAATTTGAATTACATACATCACAGTAATAGTCATAAATCGGCATAATAAAAAAGAAATTACAATATAATTAACATTGGAGATTATAGTGTATTTCTCAAAATTATTCGTCCCAACAGTAAAGGAAGACCCCTCAGATGCAGAGCTTATTAGTCATAAGTTGATGGTGCGTTCTGGAATGATTAAAAAAACTGCAGCTGGAATTTATAGCTGGTTACCCTTAGGTCTTAAAGTTCTTAAAAAAGTAGAGGAAATAGTCAGAAAAAATTTAAATAACTTCGATGCTGAGGAAATTCTAATGCCTATGGTACAACCTGCAGAATTATGGAAAGAATCAGGAAGATATGGTGAGTATGGCAAAGAACTTCTAAAATTTGATGACAGGTCAAATAGAGGATTTGTATTGGGCCCGACTCATGAAGAAATAATATGTGAAATTTTTAGGTCTCATCCAAAGAGTTATAAAGATTTGCCTGTAAACCTTTATCAAATACAAACTAAGTTTAGAGATGAAATTAGGCCAAGATTTGGTGTCATGAGATCAAGAGAATTTTTAATGAAAGATGCATATAGCTTCGATATTGATGAGAAAGGTCTAGTTAAAAGTTATGGGAAAATGAAGGATGCTTACATAAGTATATTTGATGAAATTGGCTTAGATTATAGAATTGTTAAGGCAGATTCTGGAAATATCGGTGGAGATGTAAGTGAAGAATTTCATATTCTTGCTGATTCAGGTGAAGATTTGATTGCCGTAAGCGATAGTAGTGATTTTGCAGCAAATGTAGAGGTTTTAAATTACGATAAAGATCCAAGTGAGCTTGAGGGAAAAAAGTCTCCTGATGGTAAAGGTAAACTTAAAATTAAGAGGGGAATTGAAGTTGGTCATATCTTTCAATTAGGTCAAAAATATAGTCAAGCGATGAATGTTGGGGTTAAAGATATGAATGGAAACTCTATACATCCTTTTATGGGCTGTTATGGAATCGGAGTATCTAGAATTGTTGCTGCCGCAATAGAACAAAATCATGATGATAGAGGAATTCAATGGCCAGATAAGATTACTCCTTTTGGAGTGAATATTATTTGTTTAGATCCTGAAAGTGATGAAATCATGAAAGTTTGTTCTGAAATTTATAGTATCTTACATAAATCTGGCTTTGATCCATTATTAGATGATAGAGATATAAGGGCTGGAATAAAGTTTAAGGAACATGAACTTTTAGGTATGCCTTATTCAATTATTATTGGTCCTAATAACTTTAAAAATACAAAACTAGAGTTTGGTATCAGAGCACAAAATGAAAAAATAGATATGAAATTAGACGATATTAAAAAATATTTAGGAGAAAAGTATGATTAGATTTTTTACTACCATAGGCGGGTTTCTATTAGGTTCACTGCTTATTACGCTTTTACTTATTTTTGCTTTAAATCCATCTTTTTTAGCAAAGCAAGTTTTAAGCTATGGCGCTAAAAGTTTTGGAGTTCCATCAACAAATAAGGTTGATAAGTTTCTTGATCAAACTATTATCGATGGAGCTATTGATTCTCCTCTTGCATTAACATACTTAGGGCTTGATTCTTTAAATTTCTTAACAGGACACAAATCAAAACTGGGCGACTACAGTTTAGAAAAGTCCGAGAGTGACTATGAAGAGAGTTTAAAACAATTGAATTATCTAAACAGATTCAATCAAAATGATATGCCTGATGGTAATTACAATTTACAAATAAAAAGATTTAGTCTTGATAATGATATTAGAGGTTTTGAATCTTTCAGATTTCATTCTAGTCCTGTAACTCAATTTTTTGGAGCACATTTAAGTCTAGTAGAGTTTCTAACAGATCAACATAAGGTAAATAATGAAAGAGATATTAAATTTTATTTTGATCGCATAAATGAGGTTCCAAGAGTCATTGGTGAGATTATAGGTTTTTTGGATAAAAGAGCAGAGAATGGGATATTTTCTCCAGAATTTGTCTACAAAAAAGCTATGGGTCAAATTGATACTCTTTCTACTGGAAGAATTGAGGATCACCCATTGTATAAAACACTTGAAAAAAAAATTGATGAAATAAATTTATCAAAAAATAAGAAAGAAAATTATCTTGATGGTGCTAAAAATTTAATTAAAGAAGTTTTCGTACCTGCTTATAGAAGACTTTTCAACACACTAGAAAGCCAAAGCAAAAATGCAAGAGAAATGGTAGGTGTTTGGGGCTTGCCTAATGGTAATGATTATTACAAACACAGGCTAAGAATCTTTACAACTACTGATTACTCTGCAGATGAAATACATAACATAGGGCTTAAGATGGTAAGTGAAATTCAAAATGAAATTAGAAGCATTCTAGAATCAGAGGGTTACGATATTTCTAGACCTCTACCAGAGCTATATGAAGTATTAAATGGTGAAGAGAGATTTTACTATGAAGACTCAGATGAAGGGAGAGAGCAAATACTCGCTGACTATACAAAAATTCAAAACGAAGCTATGAAACAAATGCCTGATTATTTTAATGAATTACCTAAATCTGAAGTAATTGTAAAAAGAGTTCCAATTTACTCTGAACAAAGTGCTGCTGGTGGCTATTATCAAAGTCCTGCTTTGGATGGTTCAAGACCTGGGGTATTTTATGCAAATCTATATGATATTAAGGCAACTAAAAAATTTGGAATGCCAGCACTGTCATTTCATGAAGCTGTACCAGGACATCATTTTCAAAATGCCTTAAATATAGAAAACAGTACTCAAACTTTGTGGAAAAAATTTGGATATGGAACATCAGCTTATGGTGAGGGATGGGCCTTATATGCTGAAAGGTTAGCTATAGAAATTGGGTTAGTTGAAGATCCATATGATTTAATTGGATCATTACAATCTGAACTATTTAGAGCTGTTCGATTAGTTATTGATACAGGTATGCACAGCAAAAAATGGACAAGAGAAAGAGCAATTGATTACATGATTAAAAATGTAGGTTCTGAAGAGAGTGAAGCAATCTCAGAGGTTGAAAGGTATATAGTTTGGCCAGCACAAGCCTGCGCCTATATGATTGGTCGAATTAAAATAATGGAACTAAGGGATAGAGCAAGAAAAGAGCTAGGGGATAACTTTGATATTAAGGACTTTCACTCAGCAATTCTTATGAATGGATCCCTACCACTAACTGTTCTTGAGTCAGTGATAGAAGATTACATAGCAGAAAGTAAAATCTAATATCTATTCAGATATAACTTTTTCTATATCAGTAAGGATATTAGGATTTTCATCAAGAAATTCTGTTACCTTAGACATTCCCTGACCAATCTTATCGCCTTTATAGCTATACCATGATCCAGCCTTTTCAACTATTCCTTTTTGAACTGCATATTCAATAATTTCAGCTTTTCTATTTATGCCCTTTCCATAAAGAATTTGAAATTCTGCTACTTTAAATGGTGGTGCCATTTTATTCTTAACAACTTTTACTCGTGTTTCATTTCCGGTAACTTCATCACCATCTTTTATTGCACCGATTCTTCTAATATCTAACCTTACACTGGAATAGAATTTCAATGCATTCCCCCCAGTAGTTGTTTCTGGACTCCCAAACATTACTCCGATTTTCATCCTTATTTGATTGATAAATATAACGAGCGTATTTTTTTTCTGGATGCTACCAGTAATCTTTCTTAGTGCTTGTGACATCAATCTTGCTTGCAACCCAACGTGTGAATCACCCATATTTCCCTCTAATTCAGCTCTAGGGACTAATGCTGCAACACTATCAATTACTATTACATCAAGCCCTCCACTCTCAACCAACTTATCAGTAACTTCTAAGGCTTGTTCACCTGTATCAGGCTGTGAAATAAGCAGCTCGTCAATATCAACACCTAAAGCTTTGGCATATTCTGGATCTAATGCATGCTCTGCATCAATAAATGCAGCAGTTCCACCTGCTTTTTGGCATTCTGCTATTATTTGAAGTGTAAGAGTTGTCTTTCCAGAAGATTCTGGACCGTATATTTCAACTACTCTACCTTTAGGCAAACCATTAATACCTAATGCCTTGTCTAAACCAAAAGAACCTGTAG
>CESS01097331.1_pt1 | contig 50496 bp, 60 predicted proteins | sample 326931 | NCBI WGS metagenome assembly CESS01 (sample SAMEA2591098, study PRJEB7988) | marine metagenome | biome: marine biome (ENVO:00000447); feature: deep chlorophyll maximum layer (ENVO:xxxxxxxx); material: saline water (ENVO:00002010), including plankton (ENVO:xxxxxxxx) | depth 55 m
TAATTGGTGGGAGACTGATACACAACGTGCGCTTGCTAATAACAGTGCTGTATACACAGACAGGCCAGACTTTGAAACCTTTTTGGAAGAATGGGTTGCGTTGTATAAGTCTAAAGCTGGCGAGCGTGGCATCTTCTCTAGGACTGCGGCAAAGAAACAATCGGAGCGACACGGACGTAGAGAAGTAGACCATTCGTTTGGAACTAATCCATGCTCTGAGATAATCTTGAGGTCTGCACAAGTGTGTAATCTTTCCGAGATAGTTATACGAAGCACTGACACCTTCGATGATTTAAACCGAAAGGTTGAGATTGCTACTATACTCGGCACACTTCAAGCTTCTCTTACTGACTTCAGATATGTACGATCTATCTGGAAAAAGAACACAGCAGAAGAAGCCTTGCTTGGCGTAAGCATGACAGGCATTATGGATCATCCTGTTATGTCAGGCGCTCAAAAGAAAGGCACTTGGTTCGAGCATCCTAATATGTCAAATCTTCCTGACGTACTTGAAAAGCTTAAAGCTACGGCAGTAAAGATTAACAAGAAGTGGGCTGAGAAGTTAGGCATCAATCAATCAACAGCTATTACAGCAGTTAAGCCTAGTGGCACTGTGTCTCAGCTAGTAGACAGTGCGTCAGGCATACATGCTAGGTTCTCTGATCAGTACATTCGTACAGTACGCAGTGATGGCAAAGACCCTATCTCAGCTTTCTTAGTAGATGCTGGAGTTCCGTGGGAAAAAGATGTGATGAACGAAGACAACTATGTGTTCTCGTTCCCCATCAAAGCCCCTGCTGGATCAACAAGCGTAGATGAGTTGAATGTTCAACAGCAATTAGACTTGTGGGAAATATACCAGAACCATTGGTGTGAGCATAAGCCTAGCGTAACTATATACTACGCAGACGAAGAGTTCTTAGCGGCTGGACAGTGGTTATGGGAACGGTTAGATAGTTGCTCAGGTATTAGTTTCTTGCCCCGTACAGATCATGTATATCAGCAAGCGCCTTATACAGCAATCACTAAAGAAGAATATAAAGAAGCTTTATCTAAGATGCCTAAGACTATTGATTGGGATGAGCTTGGAAAGTTTGAAACGGAAGATACCACTACAGGAACACAGGAGTTAGCTTGCGTAGCAGGGAGTTGTGAAATTGTATGAAAGAAGGAAACTTAATAGGCTTTAAAGTAGTAGTAAACTCTTCAGGTATTGTTATGACAGAAATGTCAGGAGTACCTGAAGAGGATCTGCACAAAGTATTTAAAGGTGATGACCTTCAACTGATGCGTAAGCTTTTAAAACTTTGCTCTGAAAAACTAGAGCCTCTTCATTCTTATTTAGAACTAGAACTAGAAGCTCTTAATCATCCTACCACTTAGTTTTGTGCGACCAGTAACGAGCTGATAGTTTACTAGGGCTAGAGTCTTGTGCATTGTGGCGAGCGTAGTAAGACTTCTTACGAGCCTTGTCCTTTGCACTTGAAGGATTCTTGCCAGCTCCTGTTACGCCCTGCTGACCAAAACGTATAGTCTTTATCTGATCACCTTGCTTTGCTACAACAACGTGCGATTTAGTTTTGTGTGAAGGGGTTCGTTTAGGTTTATTGAACCCTGTTACGCCAGCTCTTGCTAAGCGTGGATCTTTTTTCTTGGCCATTACTTACGATGCCTCCGAGTTTTTCTTGCGATTGCTTTAGGCTGTTTGCTATGTTGCTTACCAGCTTTAGTGTCTTTGCGTTTCTTAGCTGACGTTTCAGAATACTCTTTGCTAGACATAGACTTGATAGCTTTAGCAGGGAGATAGCGTTCTCCTGTAGCCTTAGCGCCTTGAGTACTAGGTTTACCAGACTTAGTTCTCCAATCTTGTTTAGTCCATTTCTTTAAAGACTTCTGAGGTTTCTTTAATCCAGCCATTACTTATGTACCTTTTGAACTGCAAAGTTTGCTTCGAGAGAAGCGCCTTTATGCTTAACAAACTTACCTTTATGTTTCATAAGCTTCATGCTTCCATCTTTTTGTTTCATCCAATGAAAACCTGCTGGTGCTTTAACCTTCATGACTTATAACCTCCGCCTTTAGCTTTGTATTCTTTAGCCAGCATCTGAGCTTTACGTGCAGACCATTGACCTGAACTGCCGCCCTTATTACCAGCCTTTATCTTGTTAAATAAATTCTTACGCATAGTAGGCTTAGTATAATTACCAGCTTTGTTTACTGTTGAGCCTGCGCTTTTCTTAATTCTAGGCGTAGGTTTTTTTTTCATCGGCATTGTTTTTCTCCTTATAATCATTTATCGCAGATCTTACGGCATCTTCGGCCAAAACAGAACAGTGGATTTTAACTGGTGGTAAAGCAAGCTCGTCTGCAATAGCCTCATTTGTGATTGTTGCGGCACTGTCAAGAGATTTGCCCTTGATCCACTCTGTGAGAAGACTACTACTAGCAATAGCAGAACCACAACCATAAGTTTTAAATTTAGCGTCCTCAATTATGTTATCTTTAACCTTTATCTGCAATTTCATAACATCACCACAAGCTGGCGCACCGACCATGCCTGTACCAACAGACTTATCTTCTATATCTAATTTACCTACGTTCCTTGGATTTTCGTAATGATCTATTACTTCTTTGCTATAAGCCACTATAAAAGAGGATTATCTGGTTTGCTATTTATAGCTTTTATTTGATCATTTGTTATTTTAATTGCGACTTTAAGGTCTTTAACTTGCTCTTGAAGGAGCCGTACATCTGATTTAATTTTGCTCGTATTCGGGACAACAATGCTTTTAACTTTGTCGGTATTGTTTTCAATGTGTCCACGAAGCTCTTGCATTTCTGTACCAATGTGTGATATATCATTATCTTCTATCCTCGTTTCTAGTTTAGTTAATCTTGCTTCAAGATGAGTGGCATCTGTACTAGCTTCTAATGTAGATACCTTCTCAGTTAGTGTTCCATAGCCAACTGCCGCACCGCCTATTGAACTTGCTATACCTATCCATAAGGCTACGTCTTGTGGTTTCATGGTTGTTCTCCTATTGGTAATGGTTTAGTTTGCATTTCTGGGTACATTGGGTTGTTGTTGTACATCAAGTACATGGCACTCTCGACACCTACACTACTCTCCATCCACTGAAGATTAAGCTGGCTTGGTATCAAGGAATCTATAGAAACTGAAGTGTTAGTAAAGAAGTCCATGACTGTACCTGTGTTCATAAATGAGGCGGCTATAGTATCTATAACAAATGAGTCTTGAGCATATCCCTCGATCATGTTCTTAGTCATACTGGCCTCAAGCATACCGTCAATGCTGGTGTTGAACTGCTGACGACTAGACTCTTTAATAGCCCGTAAATCATTCTCAGTTGCATACGCTTCTGCATTAATCTTAGTCTGCTGATCACCATCAACAATCATCTCAGCTATACTTGTAACAGCCGCTATCTCGCTTGCAGCTTCAATCAGATCTCCTTTCTCCTCCTCATATGTACCCTGCTCTACGTCAATCATATCGTTCAGTAGAACGGCTGTTAGAGCCTCTGGTGTGCTGTTCGCTAAACCGTCAGCATAAGCTTGGTTAAATGTGTTCATCTGTTCTGGTGTTAGCTCATATTGTGTACCATCATCGTTGTTATAGATAATTGTATTACCATCCAGCATAGACTGTGTAGTCCACTGAATATACTCTTGCATGTTACTATTTATTACAGTCGTTATTACGGATGTGCTTTCGCTTAATTGGGTCATATCGAAGTCGTTCTCCCCCGCACTTGTCAGACTTGATAACGACAGGGCGATCAGGGACGTACTCAGGGTTTTGGATATAGTATTCAAGGGCTTCATCTCCTATTTTTCCTTTGATGGGGCAGGGCGTTTGGGCGTTTCTCATAGCCCACCATACTCGATTGTCCTGACAAAGAACACTCGTGGCGGCTACTTTTAAACCTAATTGTGAAAGCTGACGACTTAATTTTAAACGCTCGCAGTTCTCATCAACTTTCATCTTAGACGTACTAATTCCTATTTGCAAAGTTTGTACGCCTGAACCTGACGTAACAATACAGGTATCTGCTTGATATGTCGGAGTTGCTGGCGCTACTGCTGTAGTGACAGGCATACCTTCTTGGTTCACTGTAGTTTCGGTTGTGGTTGTAATAGTTTCTGCTTGTTGATTAGTTCCAAAGTCCCCTACAGTTGCTTCACTGCCACTACTGTGCGTGTACGGACTTATAAGAACTAAAATTACTAATGCTATTAGTCTCTTCATTTACTGTCAACTCTTCTATTTTCATTACCCAAGTCTTAGGGATAGTTACAAAAGCTCCACCTTCTTCTAGCTCTTCAGCTACTATCCTAGATCTCATTACTATTACTTTATCATCGCTGTTATATACAAGCCAACCAACTTCTTGGCATATAGCGCATTCGTGTTTTAAAATATCTTCAATGTCTGTCCAAGCTCCATCAGAGTCTTGAGCATCTTCCCAAGTTAATCTAACCATAGGAACATTTTCCATATCCATATATTATTTCCTCATATTCATTAAACTTTTAGCGCCTCTTATTCCAAAGCTACTAGAGATAGCTATGAATAAAAGATACTGATACCATTCAGGCAAGTCATTTAAAGCTGCAAAAGCTAAAGTAACTCTTTCGATTACAGCAACGTCATTAGCCGCTATTGCATAGCCAATCATAAAGATAGGCACAGAAAGCACAATAGTCCAGAACTCGTCCTTCCAAGAGTTAGCAGACGCATCAGCCATCTTAGATTCCCAATCAGCGTTGTTTTCTATGACAGCTAGTTTAGCTTTGTGCTTAGCTTGCTTTTCTTCTTTCTTGTTATTTAAATGCGAACCTACTAAGTTTGCAACTGGAGCAATCAGTGATGTAAAATTAAACATATTAATAGCACCATATTACAGGAGTAGTTTCTCTAATGTCTACATGAACAAAAGACTTAGCTACTCCTATACCATTAAAGCCTAGCTTCAAAGCCTCTTCAATTATTGTTCTTCGCTGACCACCGCCAGAGACTCTGATGTCTGCGGCAATGCCTTGAGCATGAGTGCCTGCTTTAGACTTGCGCTTTTCAATGCTATGATTAGGACTACGATAGCCAGAAGTAACAGTGAACGAAAACCCACACGCCTCCCTAAGCTCGTCAAGCCTGTGTATAAACTCTTCACTTATATTATTTTCTCCTGTCTCTTGACAATTAAACTCGTCTATGCTAAAATATTTAAACTTAGGCATCAATCAAACCTCCTTCATAAAACATCCGTAACCCTTGCCGCACAGCATTTTCTAGCTCTGGCGTTATATCCATAACATACATAGGCTCAGTTGCTAATACTTCATTGCCGTCTATAGCAACGCCAACTTCTTCTACATTTACTTTTGAATTGTATTTACTGCCAAGCTTCTTGAACTGCTTTAAGAACTTAGTATCATACTTTTCACCTAAGCCTACTTGTTTATTCCCCATTTCATCTATATATCTTTCAGCTTGAGACTTGCCTGTAGTTAAAGCAATTCGTTTGTTTCCATGTTCAACAGCTTCAATAAGAGCTTTGCTTAGGGTTAATCGAGGCCAGCTATTTTTAAACGGAGCATCAACAACAGCATCTAAAGACTCTCGAACAGCAACATCTTCATAGTCTAAATAAATATTATGTACTTCTGGACTTACTTCATTTAAATCCTTTATAAATTTTTTGTTTAAAGAATATATTTCTGCTTGAAATTCCGTTGCAACCGCTAATGGTTTTTTCTCCGTTACTGCCTTGACATATTCTTGTTGGAGTTTTAATTCTTTATTTTTAACTTCAAGAAATTTATCAGAAAACATTTTAATTTCTTTTGCAGGTACTTTAGCATCTAATAAATTTTGTATTATAACAGCAGCGTCATCAGAAAATTCTTCAGCTAATTTGTCTGCTTCTTCAAAGTCATCATAGTATTTTTTTACTTCTTTTAAATAACCATCGTAAAATTTCATTGATTCTGTCATAAAAATTTTTTCTTTTTCTTCTTTATTATAAGGAAGGGGCTTATCTATTTTAGTATACCCGTGTTTGCCGCCTTGCTTATGATAATCAGATTGTATCTCCTCTATTAACATAGTTGTCTTATTAAAATTGTCGCCACTTAAACCGTCAGTAACCCTAATATGCGCTATGATATTATCAATTGACTCATTAGTGTTTTCAAGAACAGCGCCAAAATGCTCGGGTTCTGCATGAGAAATATTATCTAACATAGGGTTGCCTGTGTCTTTTGGAGTACGCAGTGCAATAACTCTGTAATTAGAAGGCTCATAGCCAGCTTGACTAGCTAGTGTATAATCTGAAAACTCAGCCGCAAAGGCATACTTGCCCCCTGATTTTTCGCCTATGTCTTTTTTAGCTACTCTAGTCATCTTAGCTAAATACATTTTTTTTAATGGCTCAACATATTTAGGATCATTAGGATCTATTATACCAGCTTCAACTTTTCTTAACAGTGCTGGAGTTAAAGTGCTACGGACAAAATTATCATCAAAAGCATACAGACCATGTTCTTCAACAGCTTCGTTAAAAGAAAGCTCATCAAAACCTTGTTCTTCTAGCGTCAATCCTCTTTTACCTCTAAGAGTATCTAACTCAATTTTATTATCGGAAACAACTTTTTGAACTTCTTCTTTTGTTGTACTAGGCAAACCTTTCAGTTTGTTTTGTACGCCTGTAAAAAGTAATTCTTCGTCAGTTACTCTGCCCTTGTCGCCTTTTTTTAAATCTTGCAGGAACGAATTACCCGTACCTTTTTCACGAGTAAGATTCAATGCTGCTTTTTCTAAAGGGCTATAAAAACCTTCTGCCATACGAGGAGCTAATTTTGCAGCAATCTTGCCGCCTATGTTTACTTTAGATCTGCTGTTGTCTTGAAGCTCATCTAATTCTCCTACATATATTTTGCTCTTATAGTCATTAGTAGGTATTTTAATCTTACCCATAAGAGTCCTAAGTTTAGTGTAGTTGTCAGGCAGTGCTGTAGATATACGCTCGCCTATGTTATTAAAGTTATAGACATCTGTAACGTATACTTTGCCGTCTTCAACAGCAAGCTGAGCGCCACCTACTGAAAAAGCCGCTTCTTCTGTAGGCGTAATGTCGCCTCGAATCATACGAGCTTGCAGATTGTCTCGTTCTCTTTGCTCTGGATAAGCTACTTGACCTCTAACATTAGACTCTTGTAAATTGTAATCACTGTAGTCAATATTAAATTTACCTTTGTTTAAAGCGCTCTTTGCTGCAAAACGCAACGCTTCAATTACACTTGGGTTGTAGTCTGCTTCTGTCTTGTCTCCTTGAAACGGATTAAAGAAATCTGCAAAGTTCCTAACCACTTGATTGTTTGCGGCCTGCCGTATGCTTGCAATAAAACTTTTTTCTTCAGGCTCTTTTTCTTTAGGCACTAATCTTTCTTTAATGTTTTTTAAAGCCTTTAAAGTATCTGACGATATGCCTGAATCTTGACGAAGTTTACGGAGTCTATTAAGCGCCTTTCCTGCCTTATTGTTTCTTCCTTGTTTTTCACGCATTGAAGAAAGAGAACTAACTACTTTATTTTCTTCAAATGTTTTTTCTGTAGGCAATACAATCTTTTGATCTACATAAATTAAATTAGCATCTTTAATATCATTAACGCCCATTATAGCTTCTATTGTTGTGCCAGCATCCCTAGCTATAGATGTTAAAGTATCTCCAGACTCAACTGTATATGAAGTTTGGCCTCCTTCACTGTAGCCTCGTCTTGCTTTACTTTCAGATGGAGTCATAAATACAGCTTTTCGGTCTGCTATTAATTTATCAATGACCTGCTCTGCTTGTTTAAAATCCCTAGCCTTTATTTGAGAACCTAGTTTATTGTTATGAATATCCATCTTGCCGCCAACATGATCAAGAGTTACAAACTCCCTAGCGTTTGCTGCAAACAAAGCAGCTTTAGGATATTTAGCATTTTTAGTTATAAAACCAAGAGCTAAATGAGCTGCCGCATCTCCGATTCCGTCATAGCTTTCGCTCTTTGGAAACCTATCTCGTTGGCTTCTAGCCCACGACAAAGCTTCGTCAGGAATACCAAGCTTCCTAGCTATAACTGATCCGCCTTCAGAGTACATATCTCTAGGATCATTTAAATCAAACTTAGCAGCGCTTGCATTTTTAAACTGCTGTGGGTCAAAAGCAATATATGAATAAAACTCTTCGCCTTGGAACGGTGGCTCTACTTGATTTTTGTATTTAATGCCATCAAAACCTAAACCTTTTAAGAAACTTTGAAAATCTTTTGTTAGTCTTGCATGATCAAGAAGCATTGCAATTTCGTTTTGAACCTTGTTTGTTCCTCCACTGTTTGCATCTTCTGAAGCTTCAAGAATAAATTTAGATTCAAGAGCAACAGCTCTAAAAGACATTTCATCTATTAAATTTATTTCAATATCATTAAGTTCTCTACCAAGTTCATCTTCTATCGCATTTTCTACTAAGTCATAGTCTTTAGTTAAAAGATTGTCTACGCTCCAAGATCCCATATCCGAGTTTATAAACAAAGGATTTTTAATATTTAAATAACCTTTTAATATAGTTACAGGAGGAACATCTTCTTCAAAACCTTGATTAGTTAAGTTTTTATTTTTTTCCATTTCTTTTCTAAACGTATCAAACATTGCTTTTTTACTTACTCTCTGCCTGCCTGTTGCAGCCAAAGCAAAATTATCTACGGCACTATCAAAATTAATTTCTTTTAAAGCTTGGTAGTTTGCTTGACCTTGATTGCCGTAATGGACTCCCATTTCTCGTGGAAAGGCATACGCAATATCGTAGTTATGATTATTAAAACTAGACACACCTCTAAATACTGGGACTGTGACTTCTGAGTCAGCAATAAATTCTTCTTTAGAAACATTTAAATTTTTATTAGCTGCAATTGCAACATCACTATTTCTATCTATTGGAGTTATTTCCGCAGTTTCTTTTATAAACCCAGCCATCTCATCATCTGCGTCAGCTTTAACTATTAAATTAGCTATGTGCTGCTTAGCTGCTTTTTCTGCGCCTTCTTTACTTAAAGTATTAGAGTACATCTTGCTAATATGCTTACTTACAAATTTAGTAAGAGGCTCAATTAACTCTTCTTCTTCTCCTAAATTTAAATCTTTAAACTCAGGCCGAAGCAAGTTATCTTTTTTAATTTTTAAATTTTCAAGGGACGCATTAATTGCTCCAAACATTTCGTAATTTGGATCTATTTCTTCTGCAAGTTCTGTAAGCAGTTCATTAGACGACACATTTCCTTCAAGAACTGATTTAGTTACAACGTCTACATATTCGTCAAAATCGTATTCGTCAGTAAACATACTTTGTAAACTTAAAGTATCAAAGTCGTCTGTAGTAGCTGGTGCGTCTTGTATGCCTTTAAGGTTTCCTCCAAGAGTAACAGTTTCATTAATGTCGTCCGCTACATTATTAATAGCTTTAGAATTAAACAAGCCTTCTGTATGCACATTTATTTCTTCAGCCAATTTAGAAGATAATTTTTGACCTATCTTACCGCCTATATTAAAACCAAAGCGCTCGGTTCTTCCTTCATCAAGCTCGTCCATAAAGGCTGTGCCAGCTTCTACGTTGTAAGGTACGCCTGTTACTTTATTCATTCTTTCATCAGGCTCTGAAGCTGCTCTAGCTATTTCAACTTCGCCACCTTTAGAAAACATTTCTTTGCCTACGTTATATTCAAAGTCAGGAACGTACTTGTCAGAAATACCTTTATCAATATTTTTTAAAGTCTTACGGTACTTACGCATTGCGTCCTGACCAAAAAGAGTTGTACCTAATCCAACAAGAGGGACTTTGTTTCCAAGCACTTCGGCAGGTCTGCCTCTAGCTATGTCTAACATTTCTCCAGCAAAAGGGCCGAATGGCATTGTAAGATAGCCAGCAGGGTTTTGACCGTAAAGAGCTTCCTTTTTAGATCTTGAAAAAGTATCTAAAAATAAACCATTACCGCCCCAACGTGCAATAGCTCTTAGGTTTTTTTCTGACTCATCTATGTGCCAAGCTTCGCTTTCGCCACGAGAACGTACCCAGTTCATGAACCTAGCTGCCGCAGTCATTGACAAAGCAGCGCCCATTACTTTAGCACCGTTTCGTTTAGGGTCTTTCATTACAGACTTTGCAGCTCCTTTAAGAACAGTATTTGTAAAAGCTGCTGGATAACCTAAAAGTTGAAATAAAATAGTAGTCTTAGGATTAGAGTAAAGAGTTGGCTTTAAGTTAGACATTGCTGTAGGCTGTAAAATTACGCCATCTACATATCGTGATGCGCCTCGTGTAAATTCTTTATAGTAATCGTCAGATTTTTTTGCTCCACTATTAATCCAATTTACTCCAGCTTTATAGTCTATGCCTAGTTCATTTAATTCGCCAAGCATTGAATCTATTTTGCCTGTTCTAGCTTTAGATCCGTGAGCAGCTATAGCTCTTAAATTATCTTCAATTAAATTTTTACCTGTAGCATACGAAGATATTTGAACAAACTTTGTCCATTGATCTAGCAAGTTTAAACGGAAAAACTTATTGCTTACTTCTTGCATCCCTTCGTGGATTAAATCATCGCCTGCGAGACGATTACCTATTTGACCTACAGACTGATCCATTGCTTTTCCAAAAGACTGCAACTCTCGCCATACTTCATTAGTTGTTAAACCATGTCTGTTTTTAAGTTCTGAGTGCAGGTCATTTGTAATAGTTTTATAAGCTACTTCGGAGGCTTCTTTAAAACCTTTAGCAGTATTTAACACTCCTCCTTTACCAAGATTAATAAGTATCTCAGTTACACTACCTACTGTAGCTAATGGAAGCATTGCTAAACGAGTAGCTAACTGATACCCATCTACTCCTGTTTGTAGCGAGTTGCCAAAACGCTCTACGTTTTCTCCAGTAGTAAGTCGATAAAGATTTACAATTCTTTTTCTATCTGCTGGACTTAAAGTTCTTCCAGCCTTTTGCATTTCAGCTACTATAGGATTTAACCATTGTTCTTTAAACTCTTCTTCGTTTCTAGCTTTAAATACTTTTACTTTAGCTAAAGACTTACCAGCTTGAAAGTTATAAGTTTCAATAACGCTTAACAAATCGTCTTCTAAAAACTCTGTAAATTTAGCTTCATTTTTTATATCTGTAAATTTACGCTTAGAAGAAAAGAAATGCCCTGTTGTCCCACCATCTAACTGATTTTTAATATCTAGCATTTCATCTACAATTCTTCGTGCTTCTATTAAACTATCAGCTTCGCCTTCTTCAACTAACAAACGCTCAAACTCATCTCTGTTATTTTTAATAGCTTTGCCGTTCCACATACGAGGAATGTAGTTTTCTACTTTTTCGTCTATTACACCTGCCGCATGTAGCTCTTCACCTATCTGCTTAAACATGTTCTGTATGTTTTTTGCCGCTGTATTTATAGTCATGTCTGGAGACATTTGACCACGAATAGCTCTATTTAATGCACCACTAACGCTGTCTTCAATTGAACCATTTACAGAATCTAAACCAACAGGAGCTAAAGCTTCTCTATACCTTTCTCTAAAAATACCAGTATATCTTCGAGCTACTTCAGCAAAGTCCATGCCTACCACTTCGTCTTGTTTTTGAGTAGCTTTTATGCCAAAGTCAAAAGACAAACGCTGCCTTAAAGTCTCAGCAGTCTTTGAATAAGGCACGTAGCTTGTAAGAATACCTGAAGACTTGCCACCAAACATTGTGCCAATTAACTCGGTAGATGTTTTCCACAAGGCAAAAGCTATATTATTTTTTATAACTTCTCCAGTTGCTCCAGACTTTAATTCGCCTAGTACAACTTCATCTAACTGATCTCGTGTAGCTTGACCGCCACCAACATCAGCTACAAAGTCGTCTAAGATTTCATCAAAGTCTCCTAGATCTATATCATCAAGATCTACTTCTCTTGCAAATCTATTGCCTGCAAGTAGTTGATCTACTCCATCAAGTATTTCATCGCCAGAAGCAGGAATCCACTCGCCTTCTATTCCTTCATCAAAAAGTTCTAAGCCTCTTGATTGCGATAAAGGAACGCTATTATTATCGGTCGCTCGCTCTGCTCGTCTTGTTGCCGCTTTGCTAATTACTTTAGACAAGCCCCAGTTAATGCCCCCACCTAGCACAGCGCCCAGACCAGTAGACAAAGCATTTTGACCGTAGCTAAACTCTTCTTGATTATCTAAGTTCATGTTTAAATTCTGAGCTGCTATATCCGCAGCACCACTAAACGTACCACCATAGGCCGCACCAAACTTAAACGGATTATTACTGGCCGCTGTAGCTCCTTTCTTTAAAGAGCTATGAAGAGCTTTCCTAACCGTTGCATTTGCAGCAGCAGGGGCAGTTCCGCCTGAATAAAAAGCAGCAGCTATCATTGGTATTGTTTCAAAATTAGCTATAAGATCTATGCCATAGTCTTTTACAAAACCCGCCCACTCGTCAAAGCCTTGAATGTCTGCGCCTTCCCACTTTTCTCGAAGTCTATTATACGCCTCTTTAACTTCTGGAGTTGCATCTTTCATATCCATAGCTCTGTTTGCAAGCGTAGAAATTCTAAACTCGTCTCTCATAGCTTCAGAAGGTCTATCATTAAACATGCTTGCAGGATCAAGCAGACCACTCATGAAAGTTTGGTTGTTACCAAAGTAGTCTGTTACAGTTTCAAAGTCTTTAAGAACTTCAGGATCTTGATCAAAAGCAGTAACGTCTCTTGGTTGTTTTAATAACCGTTGAATATTGTTTGCTTCTTCTTGTGTTTGTATTAAAGTATCTTCAGGAGTAATTTCTCCTCCCGCCTCTCTTTGAGCATATAAGTCTAATGTTCTTTGAGCTAAAGAATCAACCATTGAATTTTTCTCCGTAAATATTAGCTAAGAAAGCGTCTTTGTCTTCGCTTCTTCTATAAAGCAACTGATCAGTAGGACTTAGTTCGCTAATAGCTTTAGCTTTTAATAATTTATTACCAATCCAATCGTAAGCTTTTTGATGAACAAGCTCTCTGTTTCTACGTTTATTTAAATAAACATCGCCACCAGTTGCTCTAATCAATGCTTGTTGCTGTTCTGGAGTTGCTTTAATAGCATCTTCGTAATCTCTACTTGCTCCAAAATGTTGTATAAACCAATGTTTAGCTTCGTCTTGAGAGTACTGAACAACTTCATCAACCGAATCTCTTTGTGAAGTATTTACAGATTCTTCAGCTTGAGTAATGTTTTTAACTTGTTGTACTTTTATTTGGTTTGTTACTTCACTGTAAAAAGGCATACCTCTAAACCTAGCCTGACCTAAGAAACCACCTTTGCCTCCTTCTTCTACATCACCAATAAAAGCCTCTACTTGTTTAAGGGACATGTCTTTTGGAGGCTCATTAAGTAACGAAGTCATAAGGCCATCATTTGCTCCTACTGACGAGTCATTTACTCGGACATACGAACTCCATCTTTGGTCTTGTTCTATATTATAGACCGCTGCGGCTGCAAGCTGACTGTTCCATTTTAAATCAGGCATCAAGCTCATGCTCATGTCTACTTCATCTTTCTGACGAAAAAAACCACCTTTTTCTGCAATAAACCCATAGTTTAAAGTGTGCATCTCAACAGCTATTTGCATTGCTGCTCGGTTACTTACTCCATAAGTATTTTGAAGTTTCTTAGCTGTCTTAGTAATAGGCCAAAACATTCTGCGTTCAACAAATTCTGTACGTTCTTTTTGTACTGTTGAATCTGAAGCATCTCCTATTAAAGCATTCATGGCTATTGACCAAGCGTCTCTTGCATCATCGTTTTGGTTTATAAGTTCATTAATTTGAGGCTGTATTGATTTAACTTTAGCTAACTGTACTACTGCCGCTTCTTTTAAAACGTCAACGCTTTCACCATTTTGACTTGTAAAAGGGTTGCCTGTTCCTACTTCATACCAACCAACAGAAACGCCATTAATTGTTTTTTCTTGAATAGATACTTGTCTTTGTTCTCCATAGTCATTTACTGTATAAATATTAGTAGGCTTACCTAGCGTTGGAGTAGCTTTAGATATGTTAATTCCTGCGTCTTTAAGGTCTTGAAGAAGATCGTGGGTAGCAAAAATATTATTTTTTGACTGCCGATAAACATTATAAAAAGCTTTTTTGCCTCTTTCTTCCGCACTAACTATACCATCGTCATCAGTATCTAATGCGCTATCTACAATATCTAACATGCCCATTGATCTTGCTGTCTGATAACCAATGTCTTCGCCTTTACTAAACAAACTAGCAGCTTTTTGTTTTAAAGCGCCTAGCATAGTTGTAGGCTGAAGATCAGCTATTTCTTTTTTATATTCTATAAAGTTTACGTCTCCTGCAACTAGCCTATCGTAAACACCTCTTTGTAGTTCATGAGCATCGTAGAGCGACTTGCCATACTTCATAGATAAAGCTGCCGTAGCGGCTTGCTTTTCAGCTTCGTTATAGCCTACGCTATACTTAGTATTAATTAAAGTTTGAACGGTAGGCAAAGCTTGCTCAGCAAAATAATCTTGAGAAGTGCCACTATAAGCTTTTATTTGCGCTTCTGTGTTTGCATAGTCTTGAGCAAAAGCGTTAGCATTTTTAATGCTCGCTGTTTTTGCAAGTTGATCTTCAGAAGTTAAAAAATCTTTTGTTTTGTTAGCAACAATGTTATTGCCTACATCAACTAAAAACCCAATTCCATAATTAAGCAATTTCTCTTGACGCTCTTTGCGATCCGCAGTTCTTTGAGCATCTCTTTGATCTTTTTTATATTGCTCATACTGTTGATCTTTGCGCTCACGAACATTAGCTAATAACGACTGACCTACATCTTGAATAGACATATTATATATTTCCTTTATTCTGGTTTAGACATTAAACTTTCTTGAGGCTCTGCTGGCCGTTCCGCTTCAGGCATAGGCTCATCAGATGTGCTTGGGCGTTCTTCTCCAGAAGCGCCTGTGTTCATTTCATCTACCTCAAAACCTGAACGCTTTGGAATAGATTCTAAATCTGCTTGCATCTTTGCAGACAAAATACCTTCTGGTACTCGACTAGACTCTGCGCTACGTCTAAGATCTGCAAGTTGCTCCTCTTCAATAGAAACTCCCATCATATCTTCTTCAGCTTCTTCATCGTCTTGTTCGCCTTCATAGATAACTAAAGGTATTCCTTGACGTTCTGCAAGGGCAATAAGCATATAAGAAACAGGCTCTAACAAAAGTAACATCATGTCAGGGTTCCATTTACCATCTCTTACGCCTACAAACAACATGCCTTTAGCTAAACTAAGCACAGGAACTTCAGCGCCTAAAAGCTGCATAACTTTTGTATATTTTTCAGGCTCTATTAATTTAGACCACACATATTCTAAAGCAGGTTTGAGAGCCGTAAAAAACGGAGGCTTTTCGTCAGGTCGAGGACTTGCTGGGTCTGTTAATAAAGACTGTCCAGCAATAGGCCCATCTATCATTGCTTGCTTTGAATAAGTATCGTAATCTAATTCTTCTTGTGCTTGTTCTTTTTTAACTTCTTCATCAACCATTATTATTAACCCCAACTACTTGCATTAAATTGAGAGCCTTGCCCTACTCTGTTTATATAAGAACTCCAACCAGTGTCTAATTGATAAGCTGTATTTCCGTATTGTTGTCCACTATAAGCAAGAGACTCGTACTGGTTAGTTGTGTCGGCATAGCCTGCACCTGTTTGCCCCATAGTTGCTGTAGTAAATTCAGGTATGTAAGTTCTATAAACATTACTTACGCTGTTATCAACAGGAGTCCTAAAGCCTTCTCCATGCTCAGCAACTAAAGCCATTTCTTGCGCTCGTGTTGTTCCATAAACTTGAACCGCTTTACCTATTGCATCTCCACCTAGCTCAACGCCTTTATCAATTATAGCTTCGGGATCTGTAATAAAATCAATACCTTCACCAACTTTTTTACCTACCGCAGCTTTAGAGTCTTGATAAAAATCACTTATTCCTGTTTTAGCTTTATCTAATAAACTTTGATTTGATAAATTCATTCCTGCATTTTGTTGAGAAGCTAAAAGATCTGCTCCTTTTCCTGCATAACCTTGAGCTATTTTTTGATCCATTGTTAATTCAGGCGAAAGTACGCTATCTGAAACAGCTTCAAAACCGCCCCTAGAATCAAGAAAAGGATTTGATCCAGTTGTGCCTAATTCCCCTACAGGTATTTCCATTACTTCAGGAGTAACTACTTGCTGATCTAAAAGACTAAAACTTCCGTCAGGGTTTGCTACAGTAACTCCACCATCAATAGCTGTCTTATTAAACTCTATAATTTGTTGGTCTGTCATTCCCATAGTAGAATCTATTGTAGGAACAGTATCTCCATAAACTTGAGAAGCGTCTGGTGCGCCCTTAACAAAGTCTGGCTTGCTTTCTACTACTTGAATATTAGAAGCCTTTAAAGCAGCTTCAGCATTTATTTTTTCCATTCCGCTAAGAAGTTTTTTCTGATAAGCGTCTTCACCTAAAGTTAAATTTTGAAAACGGCTAACGTCTTTATTGGTAAAGCTTCGACTAAAAGCACTGTCGCCTGAACCAAAAAAGTTCTGTGCGCCTCCAGTATCAAAGCCCATTTTCTTTCCAAGCGTTTTACCAAAGTTCCCAAGCGTGTCCATTACACCTTTTGTAACATTGCTAAATACGTTACCAACCGTACTTATTGCTGTATGTGCGAACTTAGCTAAATGCCCAACTCCTTGAACAATAAAATTACTTGCGCCTATTGCAGCTTGACTAAAAGCTGAAAGACCTTTCATTAAAGCTCCACCAATTCCAGGAAGTATAAACATCATAGCTATCTGACCTACGACACCTATCTTGCCCATAAACTTTCCAAAAGATTTAAAAGCCTTTTTAATTTTGCCGCCTACCCAACGCACAGCTTTGTCTATGCCTGTAGCTTTGGCTATTTTTTTAATTACTTTGCCAACGCTCTTTATACGTTTCTTTACAGACTTTTTAAATTTTTTAAATTTAAGTTTAAATTTTAATCCCATTTCTTTCTCCTAATTAACTAAACAGGGTATCAATAAAATCAGCAGACGCTTTTTGATTAGCCGTTGTTACAGATGATTTAGCTGCTCCCATAGACGCTTCGTTACCTATTGCAGTTGCGTACAGTTGAGCTATGCGTTGTTGTTCATTCTCGTAGTTTTGTCGTATATAAGCCATGTTGTCTCTTATTTGTAACCATACTTGAGCCTGATCAAGAGCTGTTAAGTTATATTCGTTTTGAACATTTTGCTGATTTGCAGCATTGAAAGCTGCGGTAGCGGCAGTGTTTGTATTCCTGCGCCAAGCTATATCCGATTGCTGTACTGCTTGAGCATTCGTTGCATTAAATTGTTCACGTTGAAGTACATTAGACTCATAAAACTTTTCAGCGTCTTGTCGTAAATTGGCAGTAAATTGATCTGCTTGTAATTTATTCCCTACATTTATTGCATTCATTTTATTTATTTCGGCTGTATTAAACTGCTTCATTGCGTTATCTTGAGTAGCATTAAATTGATTAATGTTGTTTTTCATTGAAGCCATAAACTGATCTGTCTGCTGTTGGCTTGACGCATTAAATTGCAAAGAAGCGTTTTGAGCCGCTTGGTTTGCAAGCATAGTTTGTTGTCTTAGCTCTCGACCTTGAATAAAAGCTTGTTGTTGATTTTGAAGATTTGTTATCTTCATTTGTTGCTCGAAGTCTTTTTCTTGCTTTTTAAATTGAACAGCAGCATCTAATTTTTGAGCTGCTCGTGCTTGCAAGGCTTTAGCATTGTCTTGTGCTATAGGCATTGCGCTTTCAATAATAGCACTAAACAAAGCATCTCGGCCTACAGTAGAAGCAGACATGCCTCTTGCAGCCATCATAGCATTTACTTTATCTACTGCTGGCTTTGCCCATAGCGGAGTCTTTCCTTCTTCCATGCCTGCAAGTAAACCGTCTAGTTGCGTAGACATAAGAGCTTCTTCTGGAAGGTCTGCTATATTTGCACGACTTTCAATGTCTGTGCCGTCCATTTTATCTAAAGCGCCTACAGGATCATTTGCAATAGCGTCACTTAATTCACTGTCTACGCCATTTTCGTTTGCTAACTTAGAGCCTGCCTGAGCAGTAGTTTGTTTTTTAGTAACGTCTATTGCATCTAAAACAGAAACGGCAGTACCTTGCGGGACTTCTCCTAAAAGATTCTTTTTAAAATCTTTTATGTGTTGTTGCTGAGCTATTGCAAGTTTATTTGATTTTTCTACTAATGGAGCTTGAAGGGTTTCCATTTCTTTTATAGCTTGTTTAAATTCAGAAGACTCAGGATCTACGCCAGCGCCAACTAAAAGATTAATCTTCTTTGCAGCATTTTTGTAAGCGGGGCTGTTTTGAAGTTCAGTAGAAAGCCTATTATATTCTTTTACTTCAGGACTGTTTTGAAATTCGCCAGCCGCTTGGTTTCTTTCAGCAGGAGTCATTTGACCTACTAAATCTACAGCCATTACTGCTTGATATTTACTTGCTTTTACAGGATCGCTAGATGCCGCTTGACTTGCTTTAAGTGCTGCTGCAGGCGCTAAGGTTTCAGCCGATACAGTCTGTGATGTTATTGCAGTAGGGGTTGTTGAAATTTGTTGAATGTCGTCTGTATCAGTTAAAAAAGGAGCAGCCGCTTCATCATCTTTTGAAATATCCGCAGCAAGGCCTGTCTTTGCATCAGTTACCGTAGCTTTGTCTGCTTGTTTTTCAGTATGAATATCTACTGGAGCATACTTTGTATCATAGCCTAGCTTACGATCCTTCTGTCCTTTTTTTACTTGCTCCTCAGTTCTTAAAAGAGCTTTATCTTCTTTGGCTGCTACATGCTCTTGATTAGATACTACACCATCATTATTAAGATCATATCCTTTATTAACTAAGAACTCATTATCTTTTTTCTGCCGTGCTAAAGAACTGTCTGTACCTTGAAGAGCTATGTCGCCTTCTTTTAAGTTCCTATTTTCTTTTGAAGTTATGCCGTCTTTTCCTGCCCTTACATCAGTACCAGCAGCATTTGTTCTGTCCATGTCATATTTTGTATTTTTTGTTCTTCCAAGAGCTTGCCTTGCTTTATGTCTTTCTGCTTCAGAAACTTTACCATCATTATCAAAGTCTGCATCACTTTCTAAATATTCAAGTTCTTTGTCTACATGCGCTCTTTCGTTTGGATCATGAGGACTCCAAGTCCCATCCGCAAGGTTATTATGGCCGCCTCCATGAAACTTAGACCTTTTATTTTTTAAAGCATTTAAATATTTACTCATTAGTTTAGTTCCTTTATTCTTTTAAACTATTTTAAATAAGATTGCAACAATGCCTGTTAGCAGTATTGCGTTAAAGCCGTAGATCCTAGTCTCAAGGCGTGTCATCTTTGCTCCACCGCTTTTAAGCTGGTCTTCAACATTCTTCCAGCGTATAGCGCACTCCGCCTCATGCTTTTCTATTCGAGCTAACAGGTCTTTGATTGTCATAGTTTTATATATACCTTTAGTTAATTATTTTTAAAGTTACAAGAGTTAAGTCGGGGAACTCCTCGTCTTCATGTACTTTTGGATGTTCGTCTTCAGCTCTAAATTGAAATAGCTCTGGCTGATGACATTCATTCTTTGTAAATTCTACAACTTCTGTAGCTGTTTTAACTAAACAGGCTTTTAATTCTTTAAAACCAAGAGACTTCCAAAAAGAATGAGTATCTATAAACAAATCGTTTCCGTAGCTATCTCCTATTAAATCATCTCTAAACACAGCATTTGTAAACTTTAAAGTCGTTCCAGTTCCTAAGCCTTTAATATATCCTACAACTTCATTGTCTGACTGCTTAGCAATTTGAACAAGAACAGAACCTTCTATATTTTCATTAAAATTAATTTTCATTAATTCTATTTTTTTCTCGTCTGTGTCAAAGCTTGTTCCTGCAAAGCCCATATTAAGATCTATTTTTGTTTTGTTTTGTTGATAGATACTTTCAAAAATAGTATCATCAACTTTTTCTATTAAAGTGCAATTATACATATTAAGGCTCGTACCAAGTTATTGAGCTAATAGCTCCTGCTGTTGTGCCGAATGAAGTATTGTTTGGGTAGCCCCATGACCAAGTTATTGTATCTCCAGCAACATAACAGGAAGTGACAGTTGCTGGATCTAGTATAGTAGTAATAGTTCCATGCTGCGGAAGAACTTCAACTTTTTCAAAAACTGTAAGCTTGTCACCTGTAGTTGGATTAGTTCCGTCTAGTCTTTTTAATGCTAACAAACTTGTTGCAAGGCTTGTAGCATTTAAATTTTCTACCCGATAAGACACTCCATTAAGATAAACATTGTTATCATTAATTGAACCCATGCCTGTAGATCTTGTAAATCCATAAGCAGTTAAAATTTTATCAGAAACTACGCCTACAGTTAATACTTGTTTATGTTGCGCTTCTGCAATAACTCCTGTAGTTCCTACCATCTTTAACCTTTAGATCCCAGAACCGACAACTACAATTTTATTAGCTTCTTGAACAATAAACTCAGCCGCACCACCTTTAACTAAAGTTATAGACGTAGTTGCTGAGCTTGTTAGGCCTGCTACTAATTCAAAGAACTCAGAGTTTGTTGTTCGATTAATAGTCAAAGAACCAGTTCCGTTATTCATAATAGTCCATGTTTTTCCTACGTCACCAGCACCAACGTCAGGCATTGTATAAGCTACTGCTCCGCCTGTGTGTATGATTCGTTTGCCAATAAGAGCTGTCATTGCTGTGGCATCTTTAGCTGCGCTTTCAACCGCTACAGTTAAACTGGCCGTTAAAGAAGAAGCAGTCACAGTGCCATTAACGTCTATACCTGTAGCTTCAGTAGTTAATTTAGCAGTAGAATCATTGCCATAATAAAGGAAAGTCTTACCAGTAGAGCCATCAACGGCATAAACTCGTCTATTACCAGAGTTGTCTCTTATAGATACGTCAGTACCTTGTATAGCAAGATTACCAGAGCCAAAATCTCTTACATAGCTATTAACACCATCGTGATATATTTCTAAGTCAAAATGATTACCTAGAGCAATATTATTGTAGCTAAGCCCTCTATCCTCAGAAGTACCAAAACCAGCTATTTTACTATCGGCTAAAGCAACTCCATCAGCACTTACAGTGCCGTTTACATCTATACCTGTAGCTGTAGTAGCTAGTTTTGCCGTAGCATAGCTAGCCGCATTGTGCCAGATTTGCACTGCCCCGCCTTCAACGCCTTTTATAAAATGGTTGCTGTTTGTATCTTCTAAAGTAAGATCATCTGCTTGAAGTATAAGGTTGCCTGAGCCACTTTCTTTGATAACAGAATTACCATTGGCAGACTTATGGCTAATGACTAAATCACTGTTATCTCCAAACGCCATTTTTATGTCGTCAGGTACTTGAACCTCTGTCCCGCCTATGGTCAAAATATCTGTTCCAGCACTATCTGCTGTTCGTGGTCTAATGACAATTTTACCTGCCTCTGTAGAGCCATCCTGAGACTCAACTATTTCTGCAACAATATTGCCATAGTTAGTGTGGTTGCCTGCACTGTCTTTGCCATAGAAGTGCAATCCGCCTAACTTGTCACCGTCAGCACCGCTGCCTGTGTTGTTATTAAACAAAACAATGTCGGGGTTGTCGCTGCCTGAAGTTCCAGAATTTTCAATAATTAACTGGCCGCCATCGCTAGTGCCTTTTATCGTAACAGCACCTTCAACAACTAAAGCATGATCACTGTCTCCAATGCCTCCAGCAGTAGTGTCGCCTTTGATTGTTAGTTTTTGATTTGCTAAAGTTAATAAGTCTTCATCATCAAATGTGCCGATTGTTCCGCTATTATCTTTGGAAGCTGTAGGCGACCCAGCAGTTCCCATGCCCTCAACAATAATGCCGCCCGCACTGGGTTGTAGTCTTATGTTTTGAGTGCTGTTGGTAGCTTTACCAAAATGTAAATTAGTAAGTGTACCGTTTGTTGCATCGCCATCTATTGTAATAGCCATGTAAGATTCGTGTTCTAAATAGCCGTCTCCTGCTACTTTGCCATCAGCGGTGCTGGTGTCGGTGGAAAGTTTACCTCTTAAATGCAACTTGCCAGAGCTTATAGTTAAATCACCGTTGCCTAACTGCGATATGTTTGCGTTTAAGTATGCTTGGGCATCAGTTCCTACGCTACCATAAGCTGTATTTGACGCATCATAATTTGCCTGTATAACAAATGCGGGTTTTTGATAGCCTTTACCTTCATATTGAATATGTTCGTGTTGCTCTGAGTCAAAGATAATCCTTGAGTTATTTTGCAGTGAGCCGCCTAGTACGTCTGTGGCATTAGTTGCATCATAATTACCATCGACCTTCATTCGCAAGTCGCCCTGCTTCATAATAACGCCTTTAGCACCAAGCCCTTGCGGTGCGCTTTTAACTAAGGGTGGATCAATCGTGACTGTGCCAGTAAGCGCTGAATTGCCGTCAATGTCTAAGCTGTCGCCCTTAACTTCGCCAGTTACGTCTATACCTGTATCTGTGGTACTTAATTTAGAATCGGTATGACTAGCCGAATTGTGCCAAAGTTGTACTGCGCCTCCTGACACAGCTTTGAAGAATTTATTACCGCTTGTGTCTTCTAAAATAAGATCAGTTCCTTTGATAAAAAGATTACCAGTTCCTTTTTCTTCAATAACAGAGTTTAAACCATTATGATAAATTTCTAAATCACCGCCAGCTCCAAGAGTAATCTTTTCATTATCACCCATTGTAAGAGCGTCAGCGGTTACAGTGCCTGTTACGGTTACACCAGTGTCAGTAGTTTGTAGTTTAGTGTTTGGGCCTTCGTGCTGGAGCAAAACAGACGAGCCATTTGTTTCTGTTTTTAATACTAAGTGGCCTGTTTTTGATGACACATAGCTTACGTTATCACTGAGGTGTGCTACCCGTAAATCATAGTCATTGTCATTTGGTTTTTTAAGATCAATAAATACATCATCATTGCCGCCTAGTTCAATGTGGCAATCTTGCTCGTGGTTAGAATCAGTTTGAGTATTGTGTATTCTTAAACCATAACCTAAGCCACCAATGTTGCCAGTTGTTGACGCAGCTCCAGAGTGTTGAGGATCTGCGCCATCGTAAGCGTTATGAAGAGTAAGTTGTTTAGGCTGACCAGCAACTGTCATTATAAAAAAGCTTTTGCCATCTAGTATATCAATGGTTGTGTTATCGACATACAAAAGCATATTGTCTGAAAAGCCATGATCAAGATCAGTTGTTACTAGGCAAGCTGTTCCAGCAGACGTATTGGTGATAGTGTCTATTGTCCGTGAGTTCTTAATTGGGACAGTGTATGCGCCTTCTAAGTTTAAACCTTGCTCGCTGTGAGCAAAACGACTTCCAGACAAACCACCAACTCTGCTGTAAAAAGGGCCATTGAATTCTACTGGCTGACTTTCATTGGTGTTTCGCTGACCAAAACTAATTAAGCCTGATCTAAACAGCGCAATGTTTTTGTTTGCTCCGCCTTTTATGCCTTGGATTGCAAACTTAGCATCTTCACTGCCAGCAGTTGCATCGGCTATTGACGTTAATAGTTTAATATAATCAGTATCAGCACCGCCCCCATCTTCGCCTTTAAATATAATTTGTCCCAAGTTATCGTTGACTTGCGGATGCGCACCGCTTGTTTTTCTTTGAATTGTTAAAGTTGGGCCAGCTACCGTGCCATCACTGTCTGAGTCTTCATGATAGACAGTCAAGTCTCCGTCTACTGTCGTTGCGCCTGTTAATGTCGATGTGCCTGTAACGGCAACGCCTGCACTGTTTACAACGAATCTAGTAGTGTCGCTTGTTTTCATTGTAATTACGTCAGAGCCTGAGAAGGTTATAGAGGTGTCGCCATCTTCATCGCCTTTAATACTATCAAGAGCAATAGTGCCTACATTTGTAAAGTTAGATTCTCCAAAATCAGCAGTGCCTGTTACGTTAAGATTTCCTGCAATGTCTACAGTATCTGAAAATATAAACTTGTCTGCGCTTTGATCCCAAGTAAGAACACCGTCATTGCCGCTTCCGCCTTCAAATGTAATAACTACGTCATTTGTATCAACAGCACCAAAGGTCAAAGGGTTTGAACGCAACGTAGTTATAATGCCGCCTTCGCCAGCAGTACCGTCATGTGTGTGGCCTGTAGTCGCATTAAAGGCATTTACTATTGCTGTGAATTCTTCTGTAAATAAAGTATGCTGTATTACGCCTCCAGCTACTAAGCCTGATTGACCGCCTGACGTTATTTGTGAATATCCTGCCATTTTATTTTATCTCCTTCCAGACGGATAGTAATCCGCATATATGCCGTTAATTGTGTAAGAGTCGTTATTGTCATCGCTAAACAATCTAAAGTTCATTGTATAACCGCTTCCTTGAACAGACTGCCTTACTAAAGGATCTGCTGTGCCACCATAAATATTGCCCGCTACGTTTGGTGCGTTTTCAAAAACAGCTACTCCAAATTCAGCAGGAGCAGGAACTGTGTCCATTATTATATTGTCAGGCTGTGGTATGTGAGCTACTGAGTTGTCGTAGCGTATACGCAAAGTAGGCTGGACGTTCCCTTCTGGACGCATTGAAATCTTTAAGTAGTTTAAAGTCTTTCTTGTTCCTGCATCTCCAAAATCTAAGAAAGGTGTCTTATAAGCTGCAAAAATAGTTTTTTTCGTGCCTGCATTATAGAAATCATTTCCAAACTCATGAGTATAAATATAACCGTCTTTGTCGCCATGATAAACTGTCTCTAGTCCAGTAACAGGATCAAACACAGATTCAATAGCAGTGCATTGTATGCCTAAAGTCTCTGACCATACAAAGCCTTCGTTTGTAATAGTTCCAATTATTCCTTTACTACCTGACGGATCTTCTCCAGTTTTTGCTGTATAGAACAAACGATACTGCGCTTTTTCTTTTATTACTACGCTTGCAAGTGTTAAAGTATTTAATTTTTTTACGATGTTGTCTCTGACTAAAGTCTGTATCTGGCGGCTTACAGACCCTAATTCAGTGTCGCCTATTTTTTCTGTGCCTGCAAGAGTTCTTATTCCGTCAGGAGCTAAGAACACTAAGTCACCGCCTACTTCTTGAATAGTCTGGAAATCAAGGCAACCTATATTTTTTGAGACAGGCTCGACTAATTGATTGGTTGCGTCCCCTAAACTTTTAAGTCTGTATATACTATTTTCGCAAAAGATAATAACATCGCCCCTAAACGATTTAAGACCTGTTACTTTATCTTCAACTGTAACTGAGCCACCGTTGCAATCATCTGTATTTTGAAAATTAACACTTGAGTAGTAAACTGTGTTAGGAGTACTAGGATCTCCTGATACTAATAATCTTGTTTGATGCACTTCAGAAAACTGAGGATGTATGTTGTTGTCAGTATCAGTTCTTGCTCTGCCTACTGGAATTTCAGTGTAGGCATAAGTTCTTGATAAAGAATTTATATTGTGATTACTGCCTCCTGTTATTTCAATGACTACAGGATTGTTTACTCCATCACAAACAACAAGCGATCCGTTGCCAGCTAAAGAGCCTTCAAAGTGTTTAAAATGAATCTTTTCTTGGTTTGTTCTAGGATTTGGATTAGTTGATAGAAATCCTGTATGCGTAGAATAACTAAGTGTTGACACAGATGATATTCTGTTTAACGGAACCCACAAAGTTCCAGAATCTGCTCTTGATACAAAATATAAGTTAGTGCCTGAAGCAGCAACGCCTCCAGCAGCATAGCCTGTAATGCCTAATATCTTGTCTGTTTTTACAGCATTTGAATCTGTATAATCTAGTATTCTGCCTGTGTTTGGAGAAGCAGTCGTGCCAATTCCTAAATGACCGTTTATTCTTCTATAACCACCATCAGTATCTATTTCAAAATTAACTAACTCTACAGCCGTACCTGCTTCTGCTTGAAGCATAAACTGACTTTGGTTAATGTCAAGGCCGCCTTTACAAGCAAAGCCAAACGGTTGAGTTTGCGCCATCTTAAATAAATCTCACTCTGTCGTCTGTAATATAGGTAGGCGTAGGTTCTAGTAAGTTAGAGCGCATTTGATCGTATGACTTTAAATAGTCTTCCAAAGCAAAAGAAGCTGCTTGAGGATTGTCTTTAAACTGCCAACAGTAGTAACGAGCTTTTGCTAAAACTACGTTAGTATAAGTGTCTGGTATGACAAGAGTATCAGTATAGTTAGAAAGCTCTGTAGGTTGCGTCCACGCAAAGAACCATACTTTATAAGCTTTATCGGGGATAGGACTAAGGCCAAACTTCCTAGAGTCTGGACTGCGTATAACGTGAGTAGGCTCGCCACCTACCGCTTGGTCTGCATCGTCTGCGTTTTCAGTTTCTCGTCTAAAGCGAGTCCAATCTTCTGTAGTTGCAAAGTGCAAGTTCTTAGAAACGTAGGGAGCTGTTTCTCCACCTACGCCTACTGTAGTAAGATAAAAATTATCCCAATCAATAGAGCCGTAGTCGTCTTGAACCGAGCTGCTTGATGCTTTGAGTTCGTACCAGCGTGTGCCAGCTACAGTGTCTACAGACACGTTACCGTACATAGGGTCTGATGCTCCGCTTTCTCCTAATGCAAGGAAAGGCCATTGAGGTTCGTCTAGTATAATATCTAAATAAGATCTGTTTATGCAGTCTTTTATATGTTGTTGAATGCCTACTGCATTTACGAACGTGCTTGCAGTCAAAGCTACTTCATTCATTTCACGAAGAATAATATTTGTAAGTTCTAAAAACGTCTTTGCCATTTACTTAGCCTCTTTTGTTTTCTTCGTGTTGTTGAAAATTCTGTCGTAATTATTATCGTACTTTTGTTTTGCTTCGCCACTAAATGACTTAGAGTTTACTCTTACTCTTTGTTTGCTTCCTACTCTAAGTGGTTCTTTTACACTTGCTATTGCTGGCATTCTTTACTCCTGTTTAAAAACAAGAGGGGTTTTTACGCCCCTCAAGTTTATTTACTTGCTATTAGTCTGTGCTGTAGAAAGCTTTAATTAATGCTTCTGGTCTTAATACTTTACGACCGAAGACATGTAAGCCTCGACAGATGTCACCAAAGCTAGTAGGATCACGAAGAACCTCTGTGCTTGTGATGCTCTGCGCTGTAGCAACAGCAGACATGTGACCTGCTAGTACTTGCTTAACAACACCGCCAGTAGATGTAGCAGGGATGTTATTAGACTTATACATTTCAAAGCCACGCAACTTGCCAGAGCTTACTAGACCATTACGGATAGAGCCTTGGCCTGCGTTAAAGTCTACAGACATTAACTTAGAACCAGACTGACCTAAGATCTCGTAGAACTCAGGAGCTGCTACAAAGTAACGTCCTTCTTCTGGTACGTTTTGCTCATCAAGAAGTCGAGCCATACGAGCTAAAAGATCAAGAGGATCTGTTTCGTCAGTGTTAAAACCAACATCAATTGGAGCAGCGCCTTGCGCTAAGCTACCACCGTTACTGTGAGCAGCATCATCACCGATGATGTGATCAGAAGTGCCTGATCCGCCATGAGGTGTGAAAGAGCCACTAGCGCCTGCTAACATAGCAGTTAAGATGTTTTTATCAAACTCATCTTTAAGAGCATATGCTGCTGAAGACGAAGCAACTTCTTTAAAGTTTACGTGAGACATTTTAGTTTCAATGTCGTCTACGATAAATTTAAATGCGTTAGCTTGATCAACAACTAACTGAGTTTCTGCGTCAGTAAGACGAGTTTCAGTTACATCACTATTTCGCAAATAAGCACTTACGCTGATAGTTGGTTCTTTGATAATGTTTACAGAATCACCGAACGCAGAGATTTCGCCTGCATAGTCAGTGTTTGTAATTGCTTCAGCTACCGAAGCTTTACGGAAAAAGTTTTGTACTTTTTTCGAGTAGACTTCTGGTAAGAAGAAACCGTTAGTTTGACCTGCTGTACCCATATTAAAGTTGCTATTGGCAGCAGTGGAGTTCTGAAATTTAGCCATGATAATGTTTCCTTATATAAAAGAGTTAAAAGTTTTAAGAAACAACTCTTCCTTCCATAATGGCTTGATCTATTTCTTGTTCATACTTGTCATAGTCGGCCATAGAAAGAGAGTTAATTTCTTTCCGTGTCCAGATCTTTGGCTCTTTAGAATCTATCGAAGTTGTTCGAGTAGATACCATGTCTGCGGCAGATCCAGAAGATTGCGACTTGGATGCAGTACGTCTAGGGCTTTTAGTAGTGATGCCAGCTTCTAGCTTATAAAGATCAATAGCTTTAATTGCAAGCTCTACATTGTCTGGGTTCTTGTAGATCCAACCTTGAATTTGATCTGGTTGAGTCTCTGCCCAAGCATGAAAGTTATCGTCCTGCCTAATTTCATTAAAATCAGGATGACGATCTTGTAGAGAGGCTTCAGCTTCTTTACGTGCAATTCCTTGTTCTCGTTGTTGAAGAACACTTAATTGCTGACGCAAAGCTTCTGTTTCTTCTGCGGTACGCATGTGCGCTACAGTTTCTACAGTCTCGTACAAGTCAGGGTACTGTTGTCTAAACGCTTCAAGATCTTCTGGGCTTCTAGGCGGAGCGTAGTCAGAGTCCCCTCTACTATTCGCTGCTGCTGTCAGTTCAGCTTCTTTTTGTTTAAAGTTAGCTACCTTTTCATCGTAGTGCTTTTTTAAATCATCGTATCGTTTTTTATAGTTAGTTCTTGTTTTCTTCGGTGCTTCTTCTTCAGGGGCTTCTTCCGAGGTGGCCTGTTGAGAATCATTAAAGAATAAAGAATCAGCGTGTCCTTTATTGGGAGCGTCTGGCGTGTGCCAAGACTTTTCCTTATTATACGGATTTGCTTTTGGTTCATCTACTTCTTGTTGCTCTACTTGTTCTGTCATTTTGTCGCTCTCCTTTTGGGGCTTTTAGTCTTTCAAGGTGGCTATAATGTTAGCTAAACATCATAAGGGCTTGAACTTAAAAGGTGGCCTCTAGGTTTATATGATTGTGTAAGGGGCTGAGATAAAAATCAGGTAGCCTTACGGTTATGCTCTAGGCATCTGGTTCGCATCAAGCATCATAGACTTCAACTCTTCACTCATGTCTTCGTCATCCTCAAACATAGTTGAATCGTCTTCGTCATCTGACACCATACTACCATACGCATAGCCGTCTCGCATACTTCCTCCATATGCTTGACCTTCTCGACTGTCGAACTCAGCTTCGGCTTGATCCATCATCATTTGAAGATTATCTGCGCCTAACTGCTCTACAGCCTTTGCGGTGAAAACAAATTCACCGTCCGATAACCTAGCAGGTATCGAATCTGATGTGCCAGTACCGATGCCTTCTACAGCACCTGCACCAGAAAATTCTGTTGCTGTGTCCATTACTCGATCAAAAAGCGTAGCAAGCTTAGCGTCTTGCTCAAGGGCAGATGCTAAGTAGTCTTGATCTACAGGACTCAACGCTTCGTCTAGTACAAACTCTTCGTACTTTGCTTCCATTTCACTGTCTGGAAGTTGCGAAGCTTTTACTGCTTCCATTTCTTCAGGCGGAATATTTGAATAAGTGTCTACAGGCATACCGCCTTCGTCAAATCCAAATCTACCAATTGATTTTATAACTTTTCTGCCGAATTTTTTTCTTCCAAAATTAGAAAAAGTTTGTTCTTGCTGCGGCTTCGCTACTTTTTTAAAACTTCTTTTTACTTTTTTAAAAAGTTTATTTCCTAGTTTTTTTGACTGTTTTTTAGTTCCGATCGGCACTCTAAATTTATTTCCAAAAAAACTTAACGCAAGTAAAGGGGAAGTATTTCTTATAGGTCTTCTGCGCCTTCCAAAAATACTTCCAAGTCTTCCAAAGAAACCGCTTCTGCCCTTGTTTCTTTCTCTTCGAGCAGCGTTAGGAAACTTTTGAGCTACTACATTTCCTAGTTTTGTAGCTACGCCTACTTGAGCTTGACGAGCAGAATCTCCTTGTAACATTGGATTACCTGAAAATTGTGCAGTAGCCATTGCTTTTGCTGCGTCTGCTTGTGCATCAGATACTAATTTTTTTGTGCCTCGTGGATTTTCTTGTTCTTTTATTCTTTTAGCTAAACGACCAAAGATTCCTCTAAAGCCTCCGCTTAGCTTTTTCTTCATTTTCTTTTTGCCGCCAATCATTCTACCAATTTTTTTAGTAAAGCCACCAAAGAAAAACTGCTCTCTTTCTTCTGCCAGATCTTCTTCGATTTCCATCTTAGAAGCTTTATCTATGCTATAGACCTTATCTTGGAATTCAAAAACAGGGGAGTCGTCAATAACTGCGTCTACAAAAGCATCTTCAAAATCTTCTAATTGCTCTTGCTTAGGCGGCTCTGTATTTTCAGAAAACCAAACTGACGCAAGGACAGGCACGGGTATGTCTAGTTCGTCATCAGCGTCCATTTCTGGATCGTCCATTATTTCTTCTGCGCCTTGCATTTCTGGAGTACCACGATCAGGAGTCGATAGAAGAGTATCTTCCGCAGGCCCACGATTAATTCGATTAACGTCTTCTTTAGCTGCTTCTAGCAGAGAGTCTGAACCCTCCGCAGCCTTTTGAGCTACAGAACCTACTGCGTACTTGACCTTCATTTCTTCTTCGTTTGGCATTTTATTTAGTCCCCTATTCTTTTACGAGCTTCTGCAACTTGCTCTTTTAATGTTAATAAATTATCCAGAGAATTCACTCTCCCCTGCCTGCGGAACATTTCCTGTTCCGATTGTGCCGCCACCAGTGCCTGTAACTCCAGCGTCTTGAGGTTGTTCAGGTGTTCCTGCACCGCCTCCCATACCTGCTTGTTGTTGGTCAGGGCCGCCAGCTTGGCCGCCAGTTGCTTGTCCAGCATTTTGCGCTCCTATAATCTGTGCCGCTATCTTAGCTTCTTCTGGATCATTGAGTATTTCATCGGGATCGAGATCTAAACTATAAGCAAGCTCACTTACTATTTTAGACATCTTAACAAATGGAGCAATGGCAGGGTTTTGCGCTGTTTGTAAGAAAGTTGTTAGTCGTTGACTGCGTACTTCTTTTTGCATTAGACTATTTGTACCCATAGCTTTTACTTCAAGGTCGCCTTCTATTTGCAATGGGCCTTCAAAGAATTGCATGTTCCATTGAAAATAAGCTTCACCAAGAGGCTTTAACAAGAAGTCGTCTAAGTTTTTAACTACTGTTTTAATATTTAATGACGCTGCACCTAGCAACATAGACATCCCTGACGCAGTTCGTGTCATGCTTTGTACGCCTGTTTGACCGTGACTATAGCTTGGAATGCCTGTTTGTTCGTCTGCAAGCTGTCGGAACTTGTCAAACATCATCATGTTTTCTTGAGATGTATTAGGGAATTTAATTCCGTGTATTGCTTGACCACCCATGCCTGCTTGTCGTCTAAATACTTTACCTGCATAGATGTCCATTGACTGCCCGCCTACAAGCGCAGACTCGTCAACATCAAATACAAGAGAGCCGCTAAGCGCAAGGTTGTCAATAGCCATACGTGCGTGGCCGTTCATAATCTGTTGAGAGTCGTCCATGTTTTCTGCAACGCCAATACCAAAGAAGCTGTACGGGTTCTTTTCGTATGTAAAAGCATTGTACGGTATGCGATGCGGAGTAAAAGGATTTACAACTGAACGCAGAAGTTTACCGTTACTGATCCAAGCATTTACTTGTACTTCATCTAAATCGTCTATTTCTTTTGGAAGTTCCATTCCAGCTTCACGACAATACTCTGCGTCTATGATTCCCCAATATTCTAAAACTTCATACTGTCCTGAACCATAATCTTCTGAGCGCCTATCGTCTTTTAATTCAGATTCGTAATCCTCTTCTTCATAGTTTGGCCCCATCTGCAAACACTCACGAATCTCTCCTTTATTAAAATAAGGCATCTTAGATAACGCTCGTAGCTGAGACTTATTCATTTTGTGTCTGTGGCAAACAAACTCGCACTCTTCTATTGTTGTTGCATTAGGGTCTGGGAAAAAATCCCAAATGCTAACAAACTCAATGCGTGGAACACGTACAGCTACAGGACTATAATTCCTATCTCCAGTGTCTTCGTCAGTATTCCATCGGCCTATTTCTTTATTAAAATTAAATGGGCCTTTAATAATTCCTGTGCCAAATAAAGCAGACTCAAAAATTGCATTGCGTAACTCGCTTGAGCCACTTGATTCTTCTATCTGATCGTGTATAAGCTTTTGCATCTTGCGAGCAGCTTCTTTAGCTGGAGAGATTTCTAAAACATTAGGGTCGGGAGAAGGCCCATTTACAAAAGTAGCTTCTCCTTTTTTAAGTTCGTCTTCAAAAAAAGATTCGCCTGAGTCGTAAGTAGTTCCTGCTCTTAATGTTCTACCGTCTCCTTTGAATCCAATATCAAAAGGATCTATTTCTTTCTTTTCTTTTTTGTTTTCTTCGTCAGGCTTAGAAGTTTCTATATCAGCTCCAGACATATCTAAGTGCTGATACGTTGAAATACCTTCTGGTATGTTAGTTTCTCTTACGCCTATTGGAAACTGACCAGTACCAAAGATTACATCTACAAGCTGACCAAAGGCTGCAAGAACTTTTGTCTTTGTTACTTTAATAAATACTTTAGACTTTTCAGACTCACGAAACTTAACGTGCTTAGGATATAAGCCTCTAAAGTTGTGGTACGCTTTCAGCCACCTGTCTTCATCATGATCCCTAGCATTCTTAGCTAATTCAAAACGATCTTCAATTAAACCTACAAACCTATTCCTAACATCATTTTCTAACTCTAGCTTCATAGCAGTTTCGCCCTCTACTGGAGCGTAATATATCTGGTCGCTATTCTGCATTAATGTATTATTATTTTCCATTTAATATCCAAATGTTGTGTCTACAGGAGCGTAGCTCTGTTCTCGTTTAAGATCTCGCATCCTGTCTAAAGGATTACTCATACGAGGCCGAGACATTATTAAATATCTTAAAGCATCGTAAGCATGATCTGGCGCTTTTGTGTCTACGTCTTCTGGGTTTGATTTGTCCAGAGGAATACTTTGAAGTTCTCGTATCAGGTTCGGGCATGTATTAAATATTTGAATGCGTGGTCTACCGCTTTGAGTAATCTTCAAGTATTCATGGATTTGAATCTTTCCTTGAATACGGTTCTTATCAGCCCTTCGTAGCTTATGACCTGCACGAACAAGTGTCTCTCCTACTGTTGGGCCTGTTGTTCCTGTCCTGTTCCAGCAAGCTGTGTCAAGCACACCTGAGACTGAAAAAGGATCTTCTAGTTCCATGTTTGTTATTAAACTTGCTAAGTCTGTACCTAGTAAATTCTTTTGATACAGCTCACGATAAATAACTAATGTACCGTCACTTGGGTCTACTGCTCCCCATACACAAGCTGATTCAGACGCATAACCGTAGTCAATGCCTTTTACACGCTCCCAGTTAATTGGAATGTCAAAAGGAGTAACTACGTGTAAGTTCCTATCAAACTCTGTAAAGGCTGCTCCTTCTGCAACGTCCCAGTTACCTTCTAGTAACTGCTGGCGCTGAGTTGGCGGCAGTGCTTTCAGCATCTGCTCGTAGCGTCCATCTTTAGCTAGATAAGGATTATCATCTAATCTTGCTGGGATGAACTTGCGTGTAAGGCCGTCAGAGCCTCTGTAAGCTTCGTTAGGCGGAGATGAGTCTATGTACCTCTTCTTCACCCAATGCGCTCCAGTACCTCCTGGATTTGCTGTGCAGCGCATATAAGGAACTATCTCAGGGTCAGTTGTTCGTAAACGTGACGCTAAGTAGTTCCATGAAAATTCTGTTGGCAGGTGCGTGATCTCATCAAAGCCAATCCAGCTATAGGCTTGGCCTTGGTAGCGGTATACATCTGCATCTCGTTCCAAGAAGCCGAACTCTACTTTTGCTCCGCTTGGGAAGTTCCAAAGCTTTTCGACTTCTTTGTACTTTGCACCTTTGAAGGCTTTAGGGTACAGCTCTCTGCTTTTGTCTATAAGCTCTCGGAGTTCTGGCATAGACCTCCTAAGTATCAATGCCCTATGCGCTGACCTATGTGCGTACCTCAACGGATCTACTAGCATCGCATAGGACTTACCGCCACCTGCTGCTCCACCAAACAATACGTCTGTTTCGCTTGAAGCTAAGAACTCTTCTTGTGGCCCTTCATTAGCCTTGAAGATTACATTCTCGTTAGCTTCTGATCTTATTGACTTTGGCAGAGCCTCTAGCTCTTCTGAGCTAAGTACGCCTTCTTCTTTTAAAGCCTTGTTAGTAGTTTCAATTGATTTCTTATGTCTACTTATTTTATCTTGAGCCTGCTTTATTTTTTTCTGCTTATCTCGAACTGTACGTTTTGCAGCCTGCTTTGCTTTAGTTTCAGAATGAAAGTTATAGCCTCTTCCTTTAGACCCTTTTGCTCTACCTGACTTCTTTCTTGGAGTCCCATCCACTTTCAGGATAAAATTACCGTCTGAGTCTGTAGCATACTTCTCTGGATTAAGTTCCCAATCTGGCTTATCCAAAGTTTCGCTTCTCCACTATCTTCTTTAAACCTTGATGACTTAAACTTCTGCCAGTTAAATGCGAAATATATAAACTTCCTTCACGCAATGACAAGCTTTTGTCTTGAATCAAAGGAACTACTTCGTTTAAAGCCTCCAATTCTTTTTCTACAGGCTCTAAAGTCGCAGTATCTTCATCGTTTAGTTTGTAACCAAACGGAATAGTGCTACTCGATCTCCTCATAGTCTCCCTCTATTACTGTTTCTTTTTTTGTGGGGAGTATAAACAAGCCGCCTGTACTATTTACATTTACATCAAGCGTTTCTTTCTTGCCCAAGCCTACACGGTCTAGGATCGTTTGAGCTGCCTGTATTCTTACATTCGCTTGAGGCACAGGAGCGTTACTATCCATAATATCTACTAGCTTCATGGCTGCTTTTGGTGCAGATTGAGCCAATATTCCTGTAGCAAGCTCCAATATCTCCGATCTTAATGCCTTAACCACAGCAGGATAGCTGGATTCCGAATAACCAGCTAACTCTGCTGCTCTTTTCGGATCACCTCCTACGGTTGGTAAGTGTTTAAGGAACAATTCTTGTTTTTCTGTTAGATCTTTATTATTCATATTACTTATTATATAGCTAGTTTACAGTTTTGTCAAGTCTTTATTCCTAAAAGTTATATACTTACACTTGACAAACCCTTAAATAATCATTATAATAGATATTAACGTCCCCACCGTTATATAGTTATAGCACTCACCACACCCTACCTCACTTCCCCCTCCCCTTTGAAGCTCTTTAAAGCTGCGGCACAAACTGGTTGACACCTCTTTTCACCGAAAATGTATAAGATTGAGTATATATAGGGGGGAGGGGGTATGGCCACCTGCCTACCCTCAAGCTCACACGCACGTTAAAGACTTTAAAAGTCTTGACGGACACCTCTGCATAGCCTGTAAAGACTTTAAAAGTCTTCAAAGGGCTTCAAAGCCTTTAAAGAGCGTAGCTCTAGTTTACAAATTGTGGAGCTTTAGAGACTTTTAAGATTCTTTAGAATCTTCTCGGAAGTCTTCAAAGATTTCAATGGCTTGTAGCATTAACTAAGCAGAGCTTAGAAGTCTGGTTAAGTTTATGAAGCTGGTTAAAAAATCACCTTACTTTAAAACTTTAATAACTGTTTTAAAGTAAGGTGAAGGTGGTTTATTAAATTACGATTCTAAAAAATACTTTTGAACTAAAGTGAAAAAGGTATTTTTTAGAATCTTTAAGTAATTTAATAAACCAACTAGAGGAAAATCGCCATGACAAACTTCGCTGAAATCGACTCGAATCGAATCGCCACTTCAAAGCAAATCTGGGCAGTCGCAAATCGCTTTGCTTCGCTGTGTGCCGCAGAAAAATCTGAGCGCTACGGACTTACGAAAGTCTATAACGCCATCTTAAACTCTCAGCATGGCGAAGCCAAACTGACTCATGCCGACATTCAAAGCTATTTTGAATGTGAGACAGTGCCAAAATCTATTCAGTCACGCATTAAGTCTAAGACAGCACCGAAGCCGAAAGCTAAAAAGACTTCAAAGAAGTCTAAGCCTGAGCCTGAAGTGATAGATTATATCGAACGAACGGCTAAGCCAGTTGAACCTGTTAAGGTTCATGCCGAAAACTCTAACGTCAAAAAGATCAATGCCCGATTAGACGATATGGAAAATCGCTTTGAGACTTTAGTCTCTAAGGTTGGCGACATTGAAGCTGGCATCGGAATGATTTTAGAATCTATTCAATCTAAATAAATCTATACCGCCTCGGTCACGAAAGTGATCGGGGTTTTTTTTTAATTCTATTAACGCATCTACGGGATATAGACTATGAGCAATCCAACAAAACAATCAGCATATCTAACAGACTATATGTTCTCTATTGCAGAGACTCAGCAGGAAGATGGGACTATATCTAATCCTTTAGATATATTGATAGCGGTAGAAGATGAATTTGAAATGACTGAATGGGACTTTGATTAATAAATAAATATCTGTTAAAATACTTTTAAAATACATAAGAGCCTAAAGCGATTATGTATTTTAAAAGTTATTTTATTTCCAAGTGTCGGGAGGCAATCCAAAAATGTATCAAACTCATGCAATCCAATGTCAAGAATATGCTATGGCATCCGCTAATAATCTAATGGATGTTGCGATGCTGGTTAGTGTTAGCATCCAACAAAACTGGTTAAGTTGTGGTGACCAGTTAAAAGATGTCAAGGAAAATGGTATTAATTCTAAGTATTTGTGGGGTGTTAAGTCAAAGACTTATAAGTATTTAGATTCTAATAAGCATAAGTTATATGCTCAGGTCAAAGCTATAGCGAATAGCCATAAGTCAAATGATGATAAGGCATATAGTTTAATGCAAGTCTTTTTGCGAGTCGATGGATTAGGTTTACCTAAAGCTGGATTCTTATGTCAATTGACTATGGGTTTGGTTGGCTGTATGGATGTTCACAATATCAGAATGTATAAACTAGATCCTAAAGTATTCGTACTGGCTAAGAATCCTAAGACTATCAAGGGCTTACAAGCCAACGAGACTAAGCTTAGAAACTATATAGCGATCTGCCATGATTATGGTACTGAATCCCTATGGGATGAGTGGTGCGATAATCTAGCAACGAAGTCACCAAAATGGCGTGATGGTAATCATGTCTCTGAAGTACACATAAACTATCTACTGGGAGTATAGACTATGACTAAAGAAATTAAATTTAATGGCGATGTGCTTAATGATTATATTGCAGTAGGCGATACACTAAATGGCAAGACTGTTACTGAAATTTGGTGTACTAGCATTGGTACTGCTATGTTCTGCTTAGATAATAATCACAATAGGTATCTTAATTATGACGAATTACTTGATGCAATATGCGAAGCTGATCCGTCTTATGATGCTGACTATGGTGAATTATATAAAACTGTAACGTCTGGGAGATAGACTATGAAAACATATATCCATGTAAATCAACACGTTATAAAGTCTAACCTGAAGCATGGCGAAAACAAGCCAGCTATAACAGTAAAGACTAGCAAGTCTAATGTGTACTGCCATAAGGCTATAGTCAAGGGCGAGGTCGAGGTGATACAGTCAACGACCGACAAGCCATTGTTATCGTGCGGTGCTAGAATAGTTATGGTGACTCACGATGAGGTCGAGACAGTTACTTATTAATTATCTAAATGACTTATAAGCCTTTTAAAACACATTCACTTGTGAATGTTTTAAAAGGGCTTATTAAGTCACAAACGTCAGCTTGGAGGGGTTGACAACGATTGCCGAATCCTTTACAATACTCTTTCACACTTATAAACTATTGGAGAAATATTATGAAAAATTTATTCTTATCTGTGTTCAATGTAACTGTATCAGCTTTAGTATACTTAGTCTTTGGTAAAGTTAATAAGCGTGGTAAGTTCTTTGGTCGTTCTTATATTCTAAGAAAGCGTAAAGCTTTACAGCGTAGTCCATCATATCGAAAAGGCGAGTGCTTTAGAAGTATGCACTGTGGCTTGTGGGCTTTTAGCTTAGAGCATAAGCAAGGTCGAGGTGTATACTTTAACGGCATCAAAGATCACGAAGGTAAAGAAACAATTCTATAGTAGTATTCTATCAGCGAGTCAACGGTTGCTTTCTGATAGTCTTATAGACCGCTAGAGGTTTGTGTCCCAAGTTACGCTCTATATGGCACGATGGCAGTTTTTACTCTTTAAACCAAAAACTGCCGACATTAATTTAACCCTTAGCAAATAGGAATAAAACTATGAACAATGTATTTAATATGTACCGCAACAAATCAGCAATGGATAACATAAGACTTAATGGCTATGGCGAAGCAGGCTTTGGAATCTTCGAGGGTGCTTTGACTTACGATACTCCATACGGTGAAAAGACTTGCAGTAAGCGTATTGTTTATCGTGATGACGATGGTTCAGAGCTTGGTGTTCATGGCAAACGCTATGTGCCAGTAGCTCCTAGAGATATGATCGAGTCTGCCCGTAAGATTATAGAGCGATCTGATCTTAATCTTGAAGGCATCACTGAAGACATTCAGATGTCTCACAATGGCGGTAGAACTTATGTAAGATATACTATGCCGCATCATACTTACCCTACTCCAGACGGTGACACAGCAACGCTAGAGCTATTAGCTACTACGTCACTTGATAGTACTTGGCCGTTCATGATTAGTGTTGGGGCGCACCAAGCGGCTTGCTTGAATACTCAAGTCTTTACTTCTGGTACTGTTGCAGTGTATAAATCTAAGCACATGAAAGGTTTAGATATTGAGCATGGCTCGAACGTAATAGTCAAATGCCTTGATGCTTTCGAGAACGAAAGAGAACAGTGGAGTACTTGGATGAAGACAGAAATGTCTGAGGCTGATGCGTTTAAGTTCTTTGCCAGAACAGTCAATGCTACATCTGCTTTAGATAAAATGAAAGAAGATGCGTATAAATATGCCTCACCATTTGCAATCATGCTTGATTCAAGAACAAATAATAATCTTACTTACATCTGGGATAGATTTATAGAGCATTATGTCCCTGCTTTCGGATCGAATCAATGGGCAGTCTACAATGCTCTTACTGATTGGTCTAGTCATGCACCATCATCTAAGAATGCTAACCCTGCTAATCTTGCGGCTCGATTGCATAAGCGCAGAGAGACTGTAAGAACTGCTATAGATACTTGGAGTATTGCCGCATGACATTTAAATTATTCAATAGATCATTAGCGTTTAACTTTCGGAACGGCTGTGGAATTGATTTAGAATTCCACGAAGGTAAAGCTGTTTGGATTAGTCAATCGCTTGATGATGACATCGAAGCTGGTGTATTCGTGGGGGCAATAGTCTTGCTCCCTTTCTTTTCAATCACGTTTGGTAAATGCTACACACAAGGCGAGGAGTTTTAAATGGAAAGTGCTTTATCTATACCTGCCGCAGAGAAATTCTTTGACGGCTTTGAGTCTGCTGATGTTAAGATAACAGATTGGGACTACCCCAAAGCAACTATTCAAGCTGTGATACAGACTTACCGCAGTGATTTCTTTCAAGACTTTACACTGAGCGATGCTTTCAAAGTAAAGTCTATGCACAATTTGTTTGTGTCTAATTCCAACCCAAATATCTGGGAGCTTGAAATAGTATTTACTAAGAAGTTCGCAACTGAAGTTGTGCCGTTGATGGATGATCAATACATAGGAGATAGTTACGCATGAATCAAATGACACGTAATGAAGTAATGGACTTTATCAAAGATCAGTTAGCTGACATAGACGAATGGAAAACATTCGAGCTGAGCGGTGATCTGTTTGATGTAAACATATACTACAACCAGCACACTGAAGAGCTTGGGTTAGATATATACGCCACCAAAACAGATGACGATGGTAATGTTATAACTATAACAGACCCGAACGATCCAGAGTTTATATCTATAAGAGTAGACGGGAGATAGATTATGAGTAACGAAAAAGTATATGGCGTAGGTGTTTGGCGACTAACATATTATAAAATAGACCCTGAAACTGGTGATGAATTGTGTGACGAGAAAGGTGATGTCATTGAGTTCATCATGCCAGATGAGGATTGTTCACACGTTACAGCTTGGTTAGACCCTGATGATTTAGTGGAGCTTTAATAATGTTACAGTATTATATGGATGGCAGTGACATCACTACTTACGAAGATGTAAAAGAAAAGTACTGGTCTGTAAAGGTTAAGCCTGAGGACATCAAGATTATAGACGGTGACGCTACAGCACAGCAGATAGCAGACGACATAAACTTTTGGTTCGCTCAGTGCGAGGGCAAGACAGTCGGGTGGAGGAAATAGATGAATTTTTTTGAAGACCCTAAGATAGAACAGAAAGCACCTTATATATTCACTACGCCCTTTTTAACTAAAGAGTTTAGCGAATTCATTTTAAACAAATGCAATGAGTTAAATACTTGGGGATCTGAAGCAGACGATGAGGATTACTTTACCCAAGACATATACTTTAAAGAAGAGCTACCAGATTTTTTTGACACCATTCAGATGGGCTTAAAAGCTTTAGTGTTTCCGCAACTGCAAGAACTAATGTATACAGATATACCTGACCCACATCAGATCTTTGCTATAAAGTATGCGGCAGGGCTTCAAACATTCTTGCCGCTTCATCGGGATGAAAGTTATGTAAGTGGTAGTATAAAACTAAACAACGACTACGAGGGAGGAGAGTTGATGTTTCCCGAAGAAGTCTTTTCAAATAAAGACATGGGTGTAGGCGAGCTTGTTATGTGGCCAGCCAGTATAACTCATCCGCACTTTTGCAATAAGCTTACAAGCGGTGAGAAATATTCTATAACTATATGGACTGACTATCCAACGATAGATAAGTCTCCAATTAAACTGGGCGACAGGAGGAAAAGATAGTGGCTGAACTATTGGGCTTAGGATTTTTAATGGTTCTTCTATATGGACTTAGCTGTGCTTTAATATTATTAAGTAACTTATTAGATGATATAGATGACGATGAGTAAACGAACACGCCAGCTAGTAACTGGCTAGTCGGGGCTTGGTCACTCGATGAGGAGGTGGTTTACTACCACAAGCAAACGACCAAGAGTAAACTTTAAATCCGTAGTGGAGACTGCGTGAGCTGTGACGGGTGAGGAAATTTATAGAAGCTACGCCAGCATCTCCATCCACTTTAATTAGGAGATAGATATGAAAGGTGACTTAACTTTTTTAGATGAACTAGATAGTTTGCTGAGCAAATATCATGGCGAGAACTGGCAGTGGAAGTTTGAAAAGCTTGACGGTGGCTTTGAAATAATCTTAATGGTTGACGAGGAAGATGAAGATGATCTTAATTAAATGGGGTACATCCCAAAGTGATGGGACTGAAAAAGATTGGGAGATGTTGTTTGGTAATGCTGAACACGCTCGTCTCTTTCATGGCGACTTACTTGATAGAGAAAATACAATTTATATTAGCTTGGAGAAAGTAGAAGATGAGTAAAGGTAGCCGACAACGGCCAACAAATAAGTTGACGTTTGATTCTAACTATGATAGAATCTTTAGCGTAAGAAAGAAAACGCCAGACCATGCAAAGACTTCAGTCCATGTGGATAAAAAGAAAGAGCAGAAGAAGCGAGGCTATGATGATTAAAAGAGCTTGGCGACTATGGGCTTTGAGCCTTGGGCAGAAGTCTGGCAAGGATAATAAAGAAGCCGACATAGTTGCTGGCATCAGGACAGTGTGGGTTCTTTTTAATTTAATCACCTGCTGTTTTATTATGGCATCAGGTATGGTAAACTTAGGTTGGATAGGTTAGGAGGTACAATGATAGAGACAGGATTGGAACATTCAATAGGTAACATTGTCGAGTGGCACTACGCTCGCAATTTAATCACAGGCTCAGACGATAAACAACAAGTATTAAAATTAATACAGGAGGTAGGCGAACTATCAGATAGTATTTGTAAAGGCAGGACACCTATAGATGATATAGGCGACATCATTGTAGTGTTAGTCAACATAGCAGAGCGCAATAATATTTCTATTAAAGACTGCGTTGATCACGCTTACAATGATATTAAGCACCGCAAAGGTACAATGGTTGACGGAATCTTTATAAAGTCTGAAGATGATTACGACCATGATTCAATCGGGAACAGGTAAAAAAATAGTTGACACTTTATTTCTGGCTGTGTTATAATAGCCGCTTCATTAAACATAAACTAACGAGGAAAATAGTATGGCAATTTTAGAAGGTACTGCATATTGGGCAAGCATCACTAACCCGAACACCACGTTCGAGCCTGTGTATACAGTTAATCTAGTAGTCTCTGACGAAACAGCAGAAGACTTTAGAGAGCGTGGCTTCACCATCAAGGAGATGGATGAGGGTAAAGCTATTGTAATTAAACGTAAAGTCAATGGGCCAAATGGCATGATTCGCCCTGCTCCAAAGCTTGTTGATAAGTTTAAGCAACCGATAGACTGCAAGGTAGGTAACGGCTCTGAGGTTAAAGTTCAGTACAAAGAGTGGGAGTCTAACTGGAAAGGCAAAACTTTTAAAGGCTTAGACCTGCAAGCTATGCAGGTAATTAGTTTAGTTGAGATCGGTAGCCCAGACGGTGCTGAATTTGATTCATTTGATGACGATGATATGGAAGGAGAATTTTAATGGTAGACAACACAGTAACAATCGACAGTAAAGTTTATGATCTTGATAAGCTTTCTGACGAAGCAACACTGGCTTGTTCCTTGCTCCAAGAAGTACAAGGAGAAATCGTACAGGTGTCTAGGAAACTAGACATCTTACGAGCAAGCTCGATAGCTCTTACAAATAAAGTAAAAGAGTTAGTGTCCGAAGAAGCTCTTGTGGAAACAGAAGAGGAAACAGAAACTTAATGCAAGGAAAATCCCTATGGCCTTTGTTAAACATAATCAACCCTGCCACTCATGTGGCGGGAGCGATCCAGTATCTATAAACGATGATGGGTCTGCATACTGCTTTAGTTGCAACACATTTTTTAAAGACTACAGTACATCGGACGTACAACAAACTCAAGAGGATAATACCATCGACTTTACAGTTCATCAAGGTGCAAGCAAAGAGGGCTTCGTACATAGAAACTTCAACGAGCTTACAGACAGAGGTATTAGTTTAGCAACTGCCAAGAAGTATGGCGTAACCAGTAAGGAAAGTTTTGGTAAGATCATTGACCACTCTTATCCTTACTTCATCAACAACGAAGAAGTTGCTTGTAAGATTAGAAAGCAAGACAAATCTTTTGCATGGACTTCTTCGCCCAAAGGTGTTGGTCTTTTCGGAGAGCAACTGTTCAAGGCTGGCGGTAAATACATTACACTTGTGGAGGGTGAGTGCGATGCAATGGCCGCCTATGAATTACTAGGTAGCAAATGGCCTGTCGTATCTATAAGATCAGGTGCGGCAGGTGCTGTACGAGATGTTAAGGATAGCTTAGAATTTCTTGAATCATTCGAGAATGTTATCATAGCTTTTGACAATGACAAGCACGGTCGTGAAGCTGCAAAGAAAGTAGCACGAGTCCTTAGTCCTGCAAAGGCTAGGATCTTTTCTTTACCTGCTGAGATAAAAGACTCTAACGATATGCTACGGCAGAATCGTAGGCAAGAGTTTGTTCAACTCTGGTGGTCTGCTAAGATGTATACGCCATCAGGTGTCATGAACATCACTGAGCAGAAAGAAAAGTTCAACAATCGAGAACGCAAAACATCTATTCCATTTCCGTGGCACGGCTTAAACAGTAAGCTTGAAGGGCTAAGGGCAGGCGAATTGGTTACGCTGTGTGGCGGAACTGGTTTAGGTAAGTCAAGTGTTACTCGTGAGCTAGAGCATTGGTTGATACAAAACACAGAAGATAACGTAGGTATTGTAGCTTTGGAAGAAGATTGGCGTAGGACAGTAGATGGTATACTGTCTATCGAAGCCAGCGCAAAGCTACACATCGACAGTGTTCGTGACAAGTACAGCGCAGAAGAGCTAGATACTATGTTCAACAATGTATTTGCCAACAGCAATGCTGACAGAGTTTGGATTCATTCGCACTTCGGTGTCAACGACATCGACAGTATCTTCAGCAAGTTGCGCTTTATGATTGTTGGTTGCGGCTGTAAATGGATTGTAGTAGATCATTTGCATATGCTTGTATCAGCAAACACAGAAGGCGATGAGCGTAGGAACATTGACTCTATCATGACAAGACTACGATCCCTTGTAGAAGAGACAGGTGCAGGCATGATTCTTGTCTCCCATCTTAGACGCATTGACGGTAATCGTGGTCACGAGAATGGTATCGAGACAGGTTTATCACATCTACGTGGATCACAAAGTATCGCACAGTTGTCTGATTGCGTTATATCTTTAGAGCGCAACCAGCAAGCTGACGATGAGATCGAAGCATCTACCACACGAGTAAGAGTCTTAAAGTCTAGGTACACTGGAGACGTTGGAGTAGCTACACACTTGCTATTCGACAACGAGTCTGGTAGACTTAGAGAAGTAGACGACTACGACCCTAACCAATTCAATGCCGAGGAAGAGCTATGAATTTACTATTCGACATAGAGGCTAATGGCCTTGACCCGACACAAATATTCTGCATTGTAGCAATAGATGTAGATACTAAAGATGTTTATAGCTTTGGCTGTCCTGAAGTTGAGGAAGGCTATAAGCTTCTCCAATCAGCAGACAAACTTATAGGCCACAATATTATTGGCTATGACATTCCTGCTGTAAAGAAAGTAGCTGGCATTGACTTGTCAGATAAAAAGATTGTAGATACGTTAGTACTATCACGCTTGTTCAAGCCTACTCGTGAGGGTGGTCATGGCCTTGAGTCTTGGGGCTATCGACTTGGCTTCAAGAAAGGAGACTACGGTCAAAGCGAAGGTGCTTGGGATGCTTACAATCCTGAGATGCTAGAGTACTGCCGTAATGATGTACTCCTTAATCTTAAAGTTTACAATGCTCTCAAGTTTGAATCTAAAGGCTTTACTGCTCAGTCAGTTCGGCTAGAGCATGACGTTGCTAAGATTGTAAATGATCAACGAGAGAATGGTTTTGTTGTTGACCAGCAGTTAGCTATGACTCTTATCGCACAGTTCGAGGAGAAGCTTGCGGAGATTGTAGCGGAAGTACAACAAGTGTTTAAACCTAAAGTAACAGTTCAATTATTATCTGCTCAGCGCACTAAGTCTAACATGCTGTCAAAACTGGCAAAAGATCAGGACGGTAAAGGAGTGAGACTTACTGACGCTGAGTGGTTTCAATTGTCGTTAGCGCCATCAAAGCCTATCGAACGTGAGACTGTAGTGGAGTTTAATCTTGGATCTCGTAAACAAATAGGCGAGTACCTGATTGAGTTTGGTTGGAAGCCTAAGAAGCATACTGCTACTGGTCAGCCGATAGTTGATGAGGGTACACTAAGCAAGATCAAAGATATACCAGAAGCTCAGCTTATCGCTGAGTATCTAATGGTACAGAAACGCTTGGCTCAAGTCAATAGCTGGATGAAAGAGATGACAGATGAGGGTAGAGTTCATGGGTACGTTAATCCTAACGGTGCTGTAACAGGCCGCATGACTCACTCTCATCCCAACATGGCACAGATACCTAGCTCTCACTCGCCTTATGGCAAGGAGTGTCGTAGTTGTTGGACTGTTCCAGACAAACATAAATTAGTAGGTATAGATGCAAGCGGTTTAGAATTACGGATGCTTGCACATTACATGAACGATGAGGAGTATACAAATGAAATCCTTAACGGAGACATACACACCTTTAATCAAAAACTTGGTGGGCTTGAATCAAGAAATCAGGCAAAGACTTTCATCTATGCCCTCCTATACGGAGCTGGAGATGCAAAGCTTGGACAGGTGGTTGGCAGAGGTAGAGAGCATGGCAAAGGACTTAGAAAATCATTCTTTGATAATCTACCATCATTTAAGTCTCTTACGTCACGAGTACAACGCCAAGCAAAAGGAGGATATGTCAAAGGGCTTGACGGACGTAAGCTAACTGTAAGATCAGAACATGCCGCATTGAATACATTATTGCAGGGTGCTGGTGCTATAGTAATGAAGCAAGCGTTAGTGTTTCTTGCAGATGATCTTAAAAGAAATAAACTACGAGCTAAGTTTGTAGCCAACGTACATGATGAGTGGCAGATTGAATGCCATCAGGATGATGCCGATGCTGTAGGTAAAGCAGGTGTCAGAGCAATCATGGAAGCTGGAGAATCCTTAGCATTAAAATGTCCTCTTGATGGCGAGTATCAGGTAGGAGCTAACTGGTCGGAGACACACTAATGAAACAACAAGCATTAGATATGATGTTACACGAACACTCCGATCTCGGTTGCGAGGACGGAAAGACTTGCAGTAAATGTAAAAAGTTTTTACCGCTTGACGCTTTTAATTTTGCGTCTGGTGGTAATTATCTTAGAGCTGAATGCCGTAGTTGCAATAACGAAATGCAGAAGGTGCGTAAAGCTTTACGAGAAGAACATGGTATGCCACCCGAAGGCTATCACTGTCCCATTTGTAACAAGAACGCAGAAGAAGTTAAGGGTACAGGCAATACAAGGAACGGATCATGGGTACTTGATCATTGCCATGAGACAGGAAAGTTTAGAGGGTGGCTATGTCATAAATGCAACAGAGCATTAGGCGGCTTTGATGATGCGACACAAACTCTTTGGCGAGCTATTAAATACTTAAAGGAGTTAAAGTAATGTATCTTAAAGATAATTTTTTAGACAAAGACTCTCAACTTTTAAAAGACTTGAGGCATAAAGAGCTTTGGTTAGATTTAGATGAAGAAAAAACTTATCTCTCAGAATGGTGGGATGGCACAGGCGAGCTTGACAATATTTGGAAAAGACTTATCCACAATATCTGGGGGCATTTAGATCCTGAAAGTTACGGTTGCTTTGAGTATTGGGGAAATATATTAAGCCCTGTTGAGACACTTAACTGGCATCAAGATAAAAATGAATTAGAGTTTGTTTCAACAGGAAAAACTGTGTGTGCAAACACAAGCACTGTGTTCTATGGCTACCCGCATAAACTTACTGGCGGCTATCTTGAAATAAATCAACAAGGAAAACAGGATAATTTAATTACAGAAAGAATAGAACCAGTGTATAATAGACTTGTTGTGTTTGACCCATCAAGATGGCATAGAGTAATGCCAATACACAACGGAAAAAGATATGGGTTTCAAGTAAACATTTGGAACACTCCACCGCTAGAAGCCTTAAACTTAATGGACGGAACAAAGTATGCGTGATCTAACTAAAGTAGTACCAGACATATATTCACATCTTCAAAGTCTTTCAGACGGTGTGGCTTTACCACTAACAGAAAAAGATATTGACTTAACTGTTGAAGGAATTCGTGAAGCTCTTCTTAGTTGGGCTAAGCCAGAAGAGCGCAACAAAGACTTCACTATTCGGATGTCTAATGTTGGCAAACCAGCACGACAGCTTTGGTTTGAGAAAAGAGACGAAAGCGTTAAGCGTGACATTGATGCTCCAACACAACTAAAGTTTTTGTACGGCCATCTACTGGAAGAAATAGTTCTTATGCTTGTTCGCATGTCTGGCCATACAGTAACTGACGAACAGAAAGAAGTAGACATCAAGGGCATCAAAGGCCACATGGACTGTAAGATAAACGGTGAGGTGGTAGATGTCAAGACAGCCTCAAGGTTTGCATTCAATAAGTTCCAGAACAACGGCTTAGCAAACGATGATCCCTTTGGTTATCTTGGTCAGCTCTCGGCTTACGAAGCGGCTGAAGGCACAAGCAACGGTGGCTTTCTTGTAATGAACAAAGAAAGTGGTGAGCTGTGTATGCACTTGCCTGATAAAGAAAACAAAATGAATATCCCTGATAAAATAGATACTCTTATTCCTGCATTAGAGCTAGACACTGCTCCAGACTTATGCTATGATACTATTGCTGACGGTATAAAAGGCAACATGAAACTCCCTAAAGGTTGTTCGTGGTGCAAGTACAAATACGAATGCCATAAGGATGCTAACGATGGCCAAGGACTTAGAACCTTTAAGTATTCTAAAGGTCTAGTATACTTAACAAAGGTAGTTGCAGAACCTAAAGTAGAGGAGCTACTATGAACGGTAAAAAATCTAAACAACTTAGAGCGCAAGCTAATATTATATTAGTTGATTGGCTCAAAAGTTTGGTCAATGAACAAGAGGCTAGTAAAATAACAAAAGAAAATTGCCTTGAGATGTTGCCTGACCAAACTTATCTTTATATAAATGACGCATTTAAATTACAGCCTTACAGTTTGCGTTGGACTTTTAAAAAAATAAAAGCTTTCCACAGAAAGTTTCCCAACATTAAAATAGAAGATATTGACTATAGGAAAATACAATGGATCTTGTAGACAAAGCTCAACTAGATTATAATAACTACGAAGACTTAGAAACTATGATGATTGCAGTCGGCTTGTGGTTACTTGGCGATAGAGATAGGAAGTTTGAAGACTTAGACGATACGTTTGCGGCTTCTTTATCTATTAGAATAGAAACTAAACTAGCCGAAAGGTATGGAGAAGTTCATTGAAAGTAAGAAAAGGATTTAGAAAAATAAGAGCTAAACGGCCTGTTGAAAAGAACGTACCAAAAGGTTATGATTCTAATTGGGAATGTCTTCTTCACAATACAATACTTGAAGATTGGGATTTCCATACTGACACAGTTTCCTATGTTGTAGAACACAAATACGAACCCGACTTCTTACGAGAGATTGACGGTAAGAAAATTTTGCTTGAAGCTAAAGGAAGATTCTGGGACTATGCAGAATACAGTAAATACATTTGGGTAGCTAAAGTATTGCCACCTGACACTGAGCTTGTGTTCTTGTTTGCAAACCCCAACGCACCAATGCCAGCCGCAAAGCGGAGAAAAGATGGGACTAAAAGATCGCATGGCGAATGGGCTACAGCAAATGATTTTAAATGGTTCAGTGAAGATTCTATTCCTGATTCTTGGATTAACCCACTAAAGAGAGAGACTTTTGACGATGAAACTTAACGCTTACGATGGAGATAATATGTCAAGTATAGACGATGCTAGTCCTGCTGATTGGGACAGAGCATCTAAAGCAATTAGAGATGCCGTTGATCATCCTCCACATTACAATGCTGGAGAAATAGAAACCATCGACTACATTATAGATGTGCTTGGCAGACAGGGAGCTATTGACTACTGTCATGGTAACATTCTTAAATACACAGGCAGTAGACTTTTTGAAAAGCACAAGCCAGTTGAGGATGCTCGAAAAGCTATCTGGTATTTGAATAAACTTATAGAACTAAACGAGAAGGGATATGGATAGGAAAGATGAAAGACGAGATAGGTTTGATAGGAAAAAGAAATACAACAAAGTTCAGACATCTACCAAACTTAAAAGTGTTAGACGCAAAGAAAACAAAAACATTAAATCACAAATAGAAAAGGAAATATTAGAATGATGGATAGTTATCAGCAGTACATACACAAATCACGTTATGCTCGCTGGCGTGAAGAAGATAATAGGCGAGAGACTTGGGAAGAAACAGTGCAAAGATATGTAGACTTTTGGCAAGACAGGGATCAAATAGATCAAAAAACAGCAGACTTGTTGTATCATGCTATCTATAACTTAGAAGTAATGCCTTCAATGCGTTGCCTCATGACAGCAGGCGAAGCCCTTGACCGAGACAACATGGCAGGATTCAATTGTTCTTATGTAGCAGTAGATCACATCAGAGTTTTTGATGAGATATTATATGTTCTTATGTGCGGCACAGGAGTAGGCTTCTCTGTCGAACGTCAATCAGTAAATAAATTGCCAGAAGTGGCGGAGGAATTTCATGAAACAGATACTACAGTCGTTGTGCAAGACTCTAAAATTGGTTGGGCTAAAGCTTTCCGTGAGCTGGTTAGCCTTTTGTATTCGGGTCAAATACCTACTTGGGATGTTAGCCGCCTCCGTAAAAAAGGCGACAGGCTACGAACTTTCGGAGGGCGGAGCAGTGGCCCTGATCCTCTCGTTGCTTTGTTTCATTTCACTGTCAATACTTTTAGGAATGCTGCTGGTCGGAAGCTCACAAGCTTAGAGTGCCATGACATTGTATGCAAAATTGCAGAGATTGTGGTGGTGGGTGGTGTCCGCAGGAGTGCGCTTATTAGTTTGTCTAACCTTAGCGATGATCGGATGCGTCAT
>CESS01044537.1_pt1 | contig 43550 bp, 42 predicted proteins | sample 326931 | NCBI WGS metagenome assembly CESS01 (sample SAMEA2591098, study PRJEB7988) | marine metagenome | biome: marine biome (ENVO:00000447); feature: deep chlorophyll maximum layer (ENVO:xxxxxxxx); material: saline water (ENVO:00002010), including plankton (ENVO:xxxxxxxx) | depth 55 m
GCCCGTGGTAGATGACAGAGGGAATATCGTGAGATACCACAAGCAGTCCACGAAAAGAACACGGTTAGATGAGGCTAAAGAGGTCTTTCGTAGAGCCAACAAGCAGAGCCTTGATGAGGTGCAGCTCGACCGACGTAAGAGAATATCAATCGGTGAAGTGGCGAGACAATACATCCTGGAACTTAAGATGTCGGGTCGCCCTGCTTTTAAAGACTATCAATCAATTTTAAACAAATTATCTCGCCTGGAATTTGACTTGCCGATACAAAGGCTAGACCGCAGCTTTTTACAGATGATCAAACAGAAAAGGATCACTGATGGTTTGAACCCGTCGTCAATCAACAATGAAATAACATTTTGGATTGCCTGTTTTAATAAGGCACAAAATGATTATGATTGTGATTTAAACAAACAGAATTTTAAAAAACTAAAACTAAAGACGGTGAGAAAAACTAGATATCTATTAGACGGTGAGGAAGAGGATCTGTTCGAACATTTACCGCCGTCGGACTCAAGAGATTTAGTTATCTTACTATTAGATACAGGTGCCCGTATCAATGAGGTCTGTTCATTGACGTGGGACTCTGTCGCTGCGGATCTGACTACAATAAATTTTTACAGAACCAAAGTGCAAAACGAAGGACTCATCTTTACTACAGATAGAGTCAAAGAAGTTTTATCAAGACGTAAGACCAACGGAAGTATTTATGTCTTTCCTTCCAGGTGTGGAACTAAGCCACGTGGATATTCCACAAGGACTATATGTGACGCTATCGAATTGGCAGGACTGAATGCATACCACAAGGTCGAGCGTTACGGTAAATTTACTCCGCATTCTTTTCGTCACACATTCGCATCCCGTTTGGTGCAAGGTGGTGTATCTCTCTATGCGGTAAGTAAACTACTTGGTCATTCTGATATTCAGATGACTCAACGGTACGCCCACCTTGTGCCAAATGAAGAGGCCCAACAGGCAGCGGATCTACTGACGAGACGTGCAATTATGAGGTCACGTTATGGCTAAAGAATTCAAACTCGACGACAGACTCGAATGCGTCGTGACGAAACTCAAAGAGTATCGGCGCAAACAATACGATGCTGAATGGAACGAGGATGATAGGTCTGAATACTACAGGCAACAGGCAGACCACTATCAAAACCTGTTGCTGAATGGGATTGTTTTACATCCGAAATTTTAACGAAAGGAGCACTTATGTATGACACTATAATGATTTCTGTATGTAATTGGTGTATCGATTTTTTAAGAAAGGTTGCCGAGATTACAGGATTCAGCTACGAAGAAATCAATGTTTGGTTGTTTATTATTATTCAACCTGGATTGATTGTTTTTTACTACTTGAGAGCAAGGCATTGGAAACGACAAGCACAGAAAAGTATGTCCGATGTCCGAAAATTAATACAAACAACACTCGAAAGGAAAAAATAGTATGTCCGAATCAATGCAAACTCAATTAGCCACGTTGTTGAAAGACACGTTCCAAGAAGAAAAGGAACAGGTCAATTTCGAAATGGCTGCCATCAACGAAGGTGTTGAAAAGTTTCGACGCCTGTTAGTTGATAAACAAACCCGACTCGTAGATACAGGAGTCGGTCGGGAAATTTTTAAAGATCAAATGTCTTTACTAATTCCTGCCATCAAACGTGAGCAAGAGATTGCTATTGAAGGTATCGCCAACAGTGGACGTGGAGTCCGTCCTGTTTGGTGGTGGTATCTACCACAGGTAGAAGCAGACAAACTTGCTTACCTTTCCATTAAAAATTTACTGTCTATTCGTATGTCAGATAACGGTTTAGGCAGACCCGCAAGAACCATTTGTATGAATATCGGTCTAGCCGTAAAGCAACAGATGGAATTCGAAAAATGGTTGCGGGAAAGTAAACAGACGAGCAAGACCACGGGCACTCCCGACGTGGCAGCTCGTCTGTTGCGAAGGGCTAAGAATTTTAATCAAAGGCAGTGGGGTAATTGGACTCGTAAACTACAAGCCATTGAGACATTGGATTGGAGACGTGACGTAAAGATGCACGTCGGATCTAAACTATTAAAGATACTGATTGAAGAGTCGGGCGGGTTCTTCGAAATGAAATACGTTCAGATGAGAAACAAGACTGAGCGTCAAATATTTTTGTCTGAACTTTGTCGTAAGATGATTGAAGATATTAATAATGATATCGGATACAACAGTCCGTCATTGCGACCGATGTTGATACCGCCGAGAGGATGGTATTGGGACTTACAGAATAAAAGATATGTCGGTGGATATTATATGATACCGATTGATTTTATTCGTGGTGGTTTACATAAACACACGGCGTCCCTAGAAAATCCATTAGCAAAAGAAACCATCACCGCAGCAAATCAACTTGGTAAGGTTCCTTTTATTGTTGATACAGATATGCGTGATGTAGCACGTGAGGTCTACAACGCTGATCTAAATCTAATTGAATGTATGCCATCACCAAACGCAGAGAAACTCCCACCGAAATTAGATGATGAGACGTGGGAAAAAATGAACAAGCAACAACGTGCAGAATATAAATATAATTTGTCAAAGATACACGGACGTAATGCACAGGAGATGTCAAAACGTGAAGCCGTAATTCGTAAGTTAAAACTTATGGATCAGATTGGTGAGCGTCCTGTGTATCACGTAATTAAATGTGATAGTCGAACACGTATGTATTACGTCACTCCCGATTGGAATCCACAGGCTGATAGTCTTGGTCGAGGAACAATGAGGTTCGGCGATTCACAAGAATTAGGTAAGCGTGGATTGTATTGGCTTGGTATCAAACTTGCGAACACATATGGTTATGACAAGACGAAGTTTGATGATATGCAGAATTGGGTCAAAGATCATACTGAAGAAATTTTAGACTCAGCTAATCAACCATTCGATGGTAATAAATTTTGGACAACGGCTGATAAAGAGTTAGAGTTTCTACAAAGCTGCGTGGAATATCGCAATGCTATCAATTCTGAGAATCCCGAAAAATATAAATCCAATATAATTGTACACCAAGACGGTAGTAACAATGGACTACAAATTTTAAGTTTGATTGGTCGTGATCCTGTCGGCGCCAGGCTGACCAACTGCACGTCTAGTCCCGAACGTTTTGATATCTATGACAACGTCGCTGAAGTTGTAAAAGAACTTGTTAATGAAGATATCAAGATGGGATTAAACCTAGACAAGGCAAGGCGTTGGGTCGGTAACATTACACGTAAGACGGCGAAACGTGCCACGATGACTACAAGCTATGGTGTGACTCCGAGAGGTATACAGGATCAATTAATTAATGATGGTTTCTGTGACAAACTCGAAGGTGGTCGATTGGAAAATGCTGCATACCTTCGAGATAAATTAGTTATAGCACTCGAACAAACAGTAGTCGCATCCAAACCTATAATGGCTTACTTCCAAGAGGTGGCTACTTCACTTGCTGAGTTTGATATACCACTTAAATGGCAAACACCTGTCGGTAGCGTGGTTCAACAATCATATTGGAATATCGCAAAGTCTGACGTTAAGACGGTGATGGGTTCGTACTTTATGTGGGATGAGAATGCCGAAGGCGGTGGACTGAATTCCAGGAAACAAATGCTATCAAGTTCACCAAATGTTATTCATAGTTTGGACGCATCCATATTGCAGAGAGTTATTGTCAGACTAAACAAGAAAGGTGTCCACTGTATTGCAGCCGTTCACGATTCATTTGGTGTTCATCCTTGTAATGTAGACTTATTGAGAGACACCATTAGAGAAGTGGTCGTTGAGATGTTTAGAGGTGATTGGTTAAGAGAACAATTTCATCCTTTTGTTGAAGAAACTTTTTCAAATGGTAAGGTGGAATTACCCGAACCACCAAAACAAGGAGAGTTCGATATTAATGAGGTACTAAATGCAGAATACTTTTTCGCTTAATTATTTAGGGCATCCTTATGCCCAAGCATAATGTAAAATATAGTAGGGAACTCGAAGAGTTAATCGTCGAAGCCTATCATATTTATGAAAGCGAAGGAGCACTGCCTGTTGACGTGTTGGCGTCACTCGCAGCTAACGGAATAAACATTGCTAAATTTTTAGATGAATGTTTATACCATTTACCAACAGAACCAACCGTACATTAAGGAGTAAAAGTATGGCTAAAAAGCAACTACAAATAGTAGTCTCACCCGTAGCAACCGCAGCATACGCTTGGTTAGCGAAACCCGATGAAGGACAGGAGTATTCTGATGGCAAGTATAAAGTTACACTTGTATTTGATGCTAAAGATAAATCCGTGTCTGAATTCATTGAAGACGTGAGAGAAAAATCTAAAGCAGAAGCTGAAAAAGAATGGGGCAAAATCCCAAAGAATATTCGTTACTGTTTTAAAGACGGTGATGACACCGATAAAGAAGAGTTTGCAGGTAAAGTAATGATTACCGCAAAGACCAAGTATCAACCTGGATTTGTTGATGCTAAGAAAGTACCACTTGGTGAAGAGGAGTTTCCCGCATCGGGAGATTTAGTACGTGCATCGTTTGCACTACTGCCCTACAAAGCAGGTGGAAACATTGGTGTTACTGCCCAACTACGAAACGTTATGTTGGTGGAACAACGTAACTTTGGTGGTAGTCCTTCGAACGACTTCAATGATGTAGAAGTCCAAGAGGATAAAACCGATGAAAAAACAAAAGACTTCGATATCAATATCTAGTTTTGTATCGAAATTTAAAAATCTTTTGGGCGAAGACGCAAAGGAATTTGTGATTAATGTTAATCCTGTTCCTGCGTCTCGCCCTAGAGTCACACGTTGGGGTACTTATTATGGAAAGAACTATGAAAAATTTCGTAGAGAAGTTCGTGATCAGATACACCAACATAGGGGTAAGCCGACAAATGGAGCAATCGTCGCTTTGATTGAAGTCATTTGTCCATTACCTAAAACCGTACAACGGAACTATCCTAGAGGTGACGTTGATAATTATGCCAAAGGGCCACTTGATTCAATGACGAGTCAAGGTAGCTTTTGGAATGATGACGATCAGATCGTTTTACTAGAAGTGGTAAAAAGATTTGTCACCGAAGGAGAAACGCCCTGTATAAAAGTAACTTATAATGAGGCAACTGAATGACAAAAACACACTTACCTTGTCCCGACTGTGGGTCAAGCGATGCGCTGACTGAGTATGATGACCATACGTATTGTTTCTCTTGTGAAACACACAAATTTCTAGACGATAAAACTAAAGTACCAAACAACTTAATACAAAGTGGTGAGTACTATGATTTAACGGAAAGAAAAATTTCAGAAAAAACGTGCAAACGTTTTGGATACCGAGTAACGAAAGTAAAAGGTAAAGCCTGTCACATAGCGCCGTACTATAAAGACGGCAAAGTTGTGGCACAAAAACTAAGGTTTCCGAATAAGCATTTTGAAACACGTGGTGACTTTCAAAGTATAGAACTTTTCGGACAACATCTATGGAAACAAGGTGGTAAACGTTTAGTGATATGCGAGGGTGAAATTGATGCCCTTTCATATAATGAATGTAATCCCACTTGGCCTGTAGTTTCCATTCCTAACGGAGCACCATCAGCCAAGGCTGCCATATCACGCAACATAGATTTCATCGAAACTTTTGATGAGGTCACGTTTATGTTTGATGCTGACCCGCAAGGTCAAAAGGCATCTAAAGATTGTTGTGAGATACTTTCACCAGGCAAAGCAAGTAACGTTGAGTTACCGTTGAAAGATGTTAATGAGATGTTAAAGGCTAGTCGGGTCAAAGAATTAATATCATCTGTTTATAATGCTAAACCGTTAAGACCCGATGGCATTGTAAATGGAAAGGAGATATGGAAAAATGTTAAAGAGCCTATTGCAAAAGGTTTGGACTATCCGTTTCAAGATTTCAACAGAGTACTCTTGGGTTGTCGCCCACGTGAGATTGTTACCCTCACGGCTGGAAGCGGCGTTGGAAAGAGCACGTTGGCAGCTCAAATTGCGTATGATATTGCTATCCGACACAATCAAAAGATTGGGTACGTGGCTTTGGAAGAAAGTTTGGGTCGAACAGGTTTGCGGTTTATGTCGATGGCTATGCAAAAACCTTTGCATCTGTCTGAAGAAACAACGGAAAGTGAAAAAAGAAAAGCGTTCGACAAAACTCTAGGTCAAGGTAACTTCTTTTTATATGATCACTTTGGATCTGTAGAGTCAGACAACTTGATGAACAGATTAAAGTATATGGTCATTGGATGTGGTGTGAAATATTTATTTATTGATCACCTAAGTATTTTATTATCGGGCGCCGAGTTTATGGCGGTCGGTGGAGACGAGCGTAAACAAATAGATTATGTGATGACAAAACTTAGATCATTCACAGAGCAAACTAATTGCGGAATGTTTTTGATTTGTCATTTACGTCGAGCCACTTCGTCTGATCAAGGATTCGAAGATGGACTAGACCCAACGCTTTCATCATTACGAGGTAGTCAAAGTATTAGTCAGTTGAGTGATGCCGTGATTGCCGTTTCAAGAAACACAAGTAAAGGTGAAAACAAAATTAAAATTAGGTGTTTGAAAAACAGACACGTTGGAGTGACAGGAGATATTTGTGAACTATCTTATAATACCAAAACGGGAATGCTTATGTCCGACGACTTTCAATCGGACTTAGGCATATGAATTGGACTCCAGAAGGTAGAAAAAGATTCAGAAGGAATCGAAGAAAGAAATTGATTGAACACAAAGGCGGACGATGTGAGCGTTGTGGCTTTTGTTATCCTGTCGAGGTGTTTGACTTTCATCACCGAGATCCAACTGAGAAAGAATTTAATTTAACTGTTGTAGGTATGGGCGCACGTTCTTGGGAACGTATTGTTGCTGAAGCTGACAAGTGTCATTTGCTTTGTGCTAACTGCCACAGGATCGTACACGTAAACAAAGAGAAAGGCTTTATAGATGATAACTAAAATTGTGGACATTGAAACTGATGATATTAATGCAACTGTAATACATTGTATTGCGGTTGGTGACTTAGAAGGGAAGGTAAATTTATATGCAGATCACCCTAATTATTTACCAATTGAGGATGGTGTTAAAGAGTTGGAAGATGCGGATCGTGTCGTTATGCACAACGGACTCAACTTCGACTACCCAATTATCGCTCGACTTACGAATGCCAAAATCAAAAGAGAGAAAGTTTTTGACACGCTTATTCTGTCGAGGTTCATCGACCCGAGACAAAGGAAACACTCGTTAGCAGAGTGGGGAGAACGTTTAGGTTTTCCTAAAGGTGACTTTAAAGATTTTGAAAAGTTCACTGATGAGATGGCAACGTATTGTATTAGAGACGTTGAGGTCACAACAAAACTTTATAAACATTTAATGGAAAAGTTTGAACCCGAAATGGCACAGGCTCTACGAACAGAGTTTGATTTTGCTTATGTCTTGGGTATTCAAGAAAGACACGGCTTTCGTTTAAATGTGAAAGCTGCACAGGATCTTGCCGCAGAAATGCGACAGGAGATGTCGGACATAGAAGATCAGTTACAATCTATTTTCCTTCCCCGTGTAATTGAACGATATTCCGATAAAACGGGTAACAGGCTGAAGGACAAAATTGAAGTCTTTAATCCTGGTTCCCGTAAACAAATCGGGGAGCGTCTTACGGAAAAGTATGGTTGGAAGCCCACCAAGTATACTCCGCAGGGCGCTCCTCAGATTGACGAAAAAGTTTTAAACGAATTAAATTATCCCGAAGCTAAACTTCTAGGTAGATATTTTCTTTGTCAAAAACAATTATCACAAATTAGTGAAGGTGACGCAGGATGGCTTAAGCGTGTAACTGATGATGGATATGTTCACGGTAAAGTAAATACAATCGGAACGAACACATTTCGATGTTCACATTTCTCACCCAATATGGCGCAGATTAGTAAAAGAGATTTACGAATGCGTGAAGTTTGGTTGCCCGATGAAGGCGACAAACTTGTGGGTGTAGATGCCGACGCCTTGGAACTTAGGATGTTGGCTGCAATGCTTGGACACTTCGATGATGGTGCATATGCCAAGGCTTTACTTGAAGGTAGTAAAGAAGACGGCACAGATGTTCATAGTCGAACAGGAAAGATTGTTGGCGTAGAAAACAGAGACGTCGTAAAGCGTCTCACGTACGCTTATTTGTACGGCGCATCCGATAGAAAACTTTCACAGATATTACGTGAAGGTAAAGCACCACTCTCTGACGGTAAGATTATCCGTTATAGAATGAATCAAGGTATTACAGGTTTAGGTACTCTTGCTGATATTTTAAAAAGTAAATATGAGCGTGGCTACTTAATAGGGGTTGATGGTGGACGACGCATCCCGATTGTTTCAGAACACTCGATGTTAAATTTCCTCCTACAATCGATGGGCGCCATCGTTATGAAAAAGGCTTTGTGTCTATTTCATTATGAATTGGCTCCCGCAGCGGGACACGTTGTAGACGATCAACCCCAAACGTTTAATTATTGTGCCAACGTACACGACGAGGTTCAACTTACCGTTCGACCTCAACACGCCAAAGAGATAGGACAATTGTTTGCTGATGCAATTAAACTTGCAGGTGAGCGTTTAGAATTGAAGTGTCCGCTTTCGGGATCGTATGACGTTGGTAATAATTGGAAGGAGACACACTAATGTTCGAAGCAATAATTATTGTTTGTAATATTATGTTTCAAAATTGTGTTCAGCTTAACGACACCTTTGGGCCATACCCAACAAAGCAAGATTGTTTTGATAGGTTGGTTGTTATGGAACAAGGTGTATTAGAAGCCTTTCCCGAAACACCACTAAGATATCAGAAACATTGTATTCAAATAACCGATGGAAAGGAACTAATCATATGACTATCGCTTTAGTAGATGGAGACATCATTGCATTTAAATCTGCGGTTGCAGTTGTTGATAACAACGACGAACTTGCACCTCTTGTTCCCGAGAATGCAGAAAAATATGCAGACGTGATGATTGAAGAATGGACTCGGAAAATTAAACCACGTAAAATTATTATGTGCTTTAGTGATCCTAGTCGTCATTACTTTCGGCACGATATCTATCCCGAGTATAAAGCAAATCGTAAAACGGTCGAGCGTCCTAAACTTTTAAAACATACGTATGATTATCTTAAAGATAAATATGATGCGATATGGCGTGAAGGTTTAGAAGCCGACGATCTGTTAGGCATCTTAGGTACTGATCCTAATGTGCCCGACCCTGTCGTTGTTTCGATTGATAAAGATATGTTGACCTTACCCGTGAAATTTTTTAATCCCGACAAGTTTAATCGGGCAGTTAGAATTAATAGAAATATTGCTGATTTAAATATGTTCAAACAGGCAATGATTGGTGACTCTTCGGATAACTTTAAAGGTATTCCAGGTATTGGCACTAAGAAAGCTAACGCAATAATTGAATCAGATATTAGAAACCCTTGGGGTGTAACGCTCCAAGCATTTAAAGACAATCACCTGTCAGAAGAATACGCCATTCAGATGGTACAACTTGCAAGAATTCTTAGGTATGGCGATTACAAAGTAGATACAAGAGAGGTAAAACTATGGCACCCAAACGAAGACAAATGGATGAAGCTATCAACCCCGACCACTACAAGTATGGAGGCATTGAAGCAATCGACTACATCCAACAAGTCTGCCGAGGACTCAAAGGAGACGAAGCAGTCTGCGTCGCAAACGCAATCAAATACATCAGTCGATACCAAAGGAAAAACAAAACGAAAGAAGACCAAATCAAAGACGTCAACAAAGCGATCTGGTATTGTCAAAGATTAATAACAACAATAGAGAAAGGGGAATCCAATGTCAGAAAAACAATCACGTGAATCTAACATAATTGATTTCAATAAAGCTGCGGGGCACAGTGTTAACAATTGTCTCAACGTTATGGACTTACGTCAAAGTCTTACATTGATTAAAGAGGAATATTTAGAACTACAAGAGGTAGCACTTGAGTGTCTACATTGTTTGTCAAATAGTCGATCTCTTACAAAAGAACAAAAGGTTCATCTTATAAAAGAATTAGGAGATTTACAATACGTTGTATCTAGAATGGCAGTCGTGTTTGGTATTAATCTTCAAGAAGTTTTTGAGAGAATTCATAAATCAAATATGTCTAAAGTAGAAAACGGCGTTACTAAAGATCCTGTTAGCGGTAAAATTTTAAAAGGCCCAAATTATGTTCACCCTAACTTAGAGGATCTGATTAATGACTAGCACTAGAGCACAGGTAATTACACGTCGTACATATAATAGACCACTTGAGAATGAGACATTTGAGACGTGGGAGCAAACTGTTGATAGAGTTATTACTCATCAAGAGTGGCTTTGGGAAAGAGCACAAAAAAATAAACTTAATAAAAAACAAAAAGCAGAATTAGAAAAACTAAAAGACATAATGATGAAACGCCAAGGAGTTATGGCGGGACGTACGCTATGGCTTGGTGGAACTGAGGTTGCTAAACAAAGAGAGATTAGTCAGTTCAACTGTTCGTTTACTGAGGTTGCATCTGTCAGTGATATTGTTGATGTGATTTGGTTATTGTTGAATGGTTGTGGTGTAGGATTTAAACCACGTACAGGAAACCTTTCGGGTTTCTTAAAGCCTGTTCGCAACATTAGAGTCACCCGCAGCGAAAGAACTAAAAAGGGTGGCGTTGAGAAAAACGTTGAAACGTACGAACCAGGTAACATTGATCCAAAAGATTTGCACAACTCGGGCGGGACTTGGACAATTAAAGTTGGTGATTCAGCCGAAGCGTGGGCAAAAGCCGTTGGTAAATTATTGGCAGGTAAATATCCTTGTCACGAATTACATTTAGATTTTTCAGAAATTAGACCCGCAGGTGAAAGACTTGCAGGTTATGGTTGGATCAGCGCAGGTGATGAAGCAATCTGTAAAGCGTTTGTTGCTATTGCAAACCTACTGTCTTTACGAGCAGGACAACTACTTACGGTGATTGATATATTAGATATCGTCAATTGGCTTGGCACAATTTTATCAAGCCGTAGATCAGCCGAGATTGCTTTGGTTGAATATGGTGATCCCGAATGGAAAGACTTTGCTCTTGCCAAGAAAAACTTTTGGGAACACGAACCACAAAGAGCACAATCAAATAATTCATTGTTGTTTTATAGCCGACCATCAAGACAACAACTGCAAGAAATTTTTGATTTGATGCTAGACGCAGGTGGATCAGAGCCTGGATTTATAAACGGAAGTGCGGCCAAAGCTAGAGCGCCGTGGTTCTCGGGAGTTAATCCGTGCGCTGAGATATTGTTGTCTTCGAAGTCTGTATGTAACCTAGTCGAAATAGATGTTGCTAAGTTTGGAAGTGATATTGAATCACTACACGAAGCGGCAAAGATTATGGCACGGGCAAACTATAGACAAACTTGTGTTAATTTTAACGACGGTGTTCTGCAAACGCAGTGGCATCAAAACAATGAATTCTTACGTCTATGTGGTGTAGGTCTGACAGGTATAGTTAAAAGTAAACTATCCCCTTATGACTACAAGACTCTAAAAAATATTGTGGTTCAAGCGGCCTTTAGTATGGCAGATGAACTACATTTACCTAGACCAAAGAATACCACTACGATTAAACCTAGTGGAACAGTAAGTAAAATTATGGACACGACTGAAGGATGTCACAAACCTTTAGGTCGTTACATATTTAACAATGTTAACTTTTCAAAATATGATCCCGTACTTAAACACTTAAAAAGTGCAGGGTATCGTATCTTTGAAAACCCACTCGACAAAGACGCTATGTTAGTAACATTTCCTGTTGAATATAATGATGTTCAATTTGATGTTGTTGACGGTAAGTATGTAAATCTTGAGTCGGCAATTGACCAACTAGAAAGATACAAAGTCTTGATGTCAAACTACGTTGAACAAAACTGTTCAATAACAATAAGTTACTCGCCCGATGAGGTTGGTGATATTATTGATTGGCTGATAAGAAATTGGGATACCTATGTTGGGGTGTCATTTATACTACGTAATGACCCTACAAAAACTGCCCAAGATTTAGGTTATCTTTATCTCCCACAAGAGGTGGTTACACAGGAAAAATATGAGGAATATGTCTCTCAAATAGAGGACGTAAACCTTGATGAAACTGTGGGAACCGCTGATTTTGATGACTTATCGGACGACGAATGTGCAACAGGCGCCTGTCCTGTGAGATAAACCATCAAATAAAGGGGGGTTCTGCCCAATGGCAATCAAACAAATAACAATAGACGAAGAGTCTTTTCCTGTTAAATCAACAGATTTAATAGAAATGTTGGATAAGACTTATCCTGCTAGATGTATCAAGAAGGGTGAGTCTGAAATCGAAGCTCATAGATATGCAGCAAGACGTGAACTCATAGATGAACTCCTAGTCGCTAAACAAGAATACGAGGAAGGTACAAATGAAGATACGTAAAATGATAGAAGAGGACGTGCCTACGATTATTGGCTATGGTTCTAAAATGCATCAAGAAAGTTATTTCAAAAATTTCAATTTTGATGAAAAGAAACTATATCAATTGTGGGTTCTTATAGATACTAATCCTAACTATTGTGCGTTAGTAGCTGAGAAATCTGACGGTGAACTTGTAGGGTTCTTTGTTGGGTGTATAACTGAACATTGGTTTGGTAACGATAAGGTTTCATCTGACCTTGCACTATATGTCGATCCCGAGTTTAGAGGAACTTCAGCAGCCATAAGGCTTATGAAGGGATATCAAACGTGGGCAGAGATGGCAGGTGCAGCTGAAATTCATATTGGTACTTCAACCGATATTAACACTAACCAAAACTTATCACTATTTCAGAAGATGGGATATGAGATAGGTGGAACATTTTTAAGAAAAAGGAGCAAGTAAGATGTGTTTTTCATCACCTAAACCACCGCCTCCACCTCCACCTCCTCCACCACCGCCTCCTGCACCTACGCCACCTGCGCCAAGTGCATCAAATTTGCCAGATTCACAGGCATACACAGAGGCGCTAAAGAAGGGGAAAAAGAAGGGGATGCGTAAAAATCTTCAAATCGAACTTGGATCGGGCGGCGGATCGTCGGTCGGTACAGGAGTCAACACTAATCAGTAAAGGGGTTCAATATGGCAGAGACTGCACGTTCTCGTTATGAGACAATGAAACGAAAACGTGACCCCTATTTGACTAGGGCACGGGCTTGTGCGGAATTAACTATCCCCGCACTTATGCCACCCGAAGGTCATAACGAGTTTGCAACTCTGCCCGAGCCTTATCAAGGATTGGGAGCGAGAGCGACCGTTAGTTTGGCGTCACGATTAATGATTGCAATGTATCCACCTGGTAAATCTAGTTTTAAATTAGATGTACCGCCAGAGATGAAGATGCAATCGGGAAGTATGTCACTTGATAGCGAAGTAGAACAAGGGCTAGTACTTTCAGAAAAACTAATAGGACAAGAAATAGAACGATCTCAATGGAGACGATCTACTAATCTTTGTCTACAATATCTGTTAGTTACAGGTAATTGTCTTGAGGTAATGCAACCCGACAATACCATAAGAATTTTTAGGCTAGATCAATATTGTGTCAGTCGAGATATGCAGGGCATAGTTAAAGAAATTATTACGGAAGAATATTTATCTCCCGAACAACTTCCCGACAATGCTAAGAAATTTGTATCGGCTGATGACTTTAGTCAAAATCGTATACCACTATATACACACATTAAAATTAAACCAAAAGGTGTTGGTTTTGATGTCTATCAAGAAATTAATAATAAAGTAATACCCGACTCTAGAGGTGAGTACGAGGTGATTCCATACAACGCACTTAGATATACTGCCGTTGTAGGTGAGGATTACGGACGAGGTAAAATAGAAGAACACTTGCCCGACTTTAGATGTTTAGATGCATTGTCTAAATCTCTAATTGATGGTGCATCTATGGCATCTCGAAACGTAACAATGATCCGACCTAACGCAGCAGGTGGTTTAAACCTGCGTAGAAAAATTGCTAAAGCAGATAATGGTGACATTGTTGTAGGAAATCCCGAAGATATTACTATGCTTCAATTCCAAAACAATAACGGAATGCAGTTGTGCGCTGCCGAGATGGAAAGACAATCACGTGAAGTTTCACAGGCGTTCCTAATGGGCGCAGCAACAGTGCGTGATTCAGAGCGTACAACTGCTTTCGAAGTAAGACGTATGACTGAAGAACTTGAAGCTACACTTGGTGGAGTTTACTCACAATTAAATCAAGATATGCAACAAGCACGTCTAACAAGATTAATTTTACAGATGAAACGAAATGGTCAGCTACCCGATTGGCCCGACGATTTAGTTGAGCCTGTAATATTAAGTGGGATGGAAGCGTTAGGAAGAGAACAAGCGGTTAATAAAGTACAAGTTGCTTTACAATTCCTACAAGGAATGCCACAGGATATTCTTCCTTATATTAAATTTGATGCATTGCTATCTAAAGCATTTCACGGTTTGGACTTGCCCGACGCAGTGAGAAGTCAAGCAGAAGTCCAAGAGATGCAACAAGCACAAATGCAACAACAGATGGCTCAAGCAGGGGGTCAAGCCGCTGCACAGGCCGCAGGACAAATGGGCGCTGAAGCCGTAATGCAAGAAGCTATGGCACAACAACAACAACCAATGACACCACAGGAGTAACATTATATGTCTGATGAACAGAATGTATCCACTGAAGAGACTAAAGAAGTCACACCAGGTTCAGATGAATACAACCAAGAAATGGCTGATAAATTTCAGCAACAACAGAATACACCCGCAGACTCTGAAGTAGACGAAGTACCCATTCCACCAATGCCCGAGAATGGATATGAAAAATTCTATAATAAGGAGAATGGCGAATATGATTGGCAAAACCACGCTAAAGAATTGCAATATCGTTTGGAACAAACAAATCAACCAAATGCTAAAACAGAAGAACAAAATTCTGAGGTGCAACAGAATGGCGAGGAGCAAACCGAACAACAAGCCGTCAATTCGATTATTGACCGTGCAGGATTAGAGTCAAATAATCTTCGACAACAACTCGAAGACAATGGAGACTTTGATGCGGACACATATAAAAAATTAAATGAGGTCGGAGTTACAAACGATCTGATTAAAAGTTACGTAGACAATCTAGCTTATCGTAGAGAAAAAACTGTAGGTGATGCTTTAGATTATGTAGGCGGTGAAGACGCTTGGCGTAATATGAATCAGTGGGCAGTTGATAATTTAAATAGAGATGAGATATCTAAATTTAATGAACTACTAGCAAGTGACCAATGGAAAATTGGTGTAGATGCTATGAAGGTACGAATGGGATCTAACACGTTTGAGCCTCATATTACGACAGGAAATCAACTACCTGGAACAACGTATGGATACCGAAGTAAATCTGAAATGAAAACAGATATGTCTAATCCTAAATATAAATCTGACCCTGTATTTCGAAGAGAAGTTATGGCGAAAATACAATCAGCAACGTGGGACGCAGAACAATAATAATAAACAAAACGCAGGGTGGCAAAAGTCACCCTGTTTTTTTTTGCTTTTTAAGAAAGGCTTCTGCCCAATAGGGTATTTAAAGGTTTTTAACGACAAAGTAAGATAGACCCGATACGTCGGACAATCTATATAGAAAAGGCGCTAAGACCCATCTTTAAATCTAGTAAAACAACATAAACAAAGAAGGAGTGTAATTATGGCTTTTGGCGATAATTCAAGTCCAGTTCGTTTTGGTAAAGGTGCGTCGAATCCAGTAGATAATCGTTCATTGTATTTGGACGTATTTGGTGGTGAAGTCTTGACTGCTTTTGACAATGCGACAGTGACTTTAGACAAGCATACTGTTAAGTCTCTTAGCGGTGGTGCTAAATCATACCGTTTCCCTAAAACTTGGAAGGCAAGTGCTGAATATCACACGCCTGGTCAAGAGATGCTTGGAAACGATTTTGATACTTCGGAACTCACTATTAACGTAGATGATATCCTAGTATCACATTACGCAATAGCAGACCTAGATCGTATTCTATCTCACTTTGATATGAGGTCGATCATTTCTAATGAAATGGGAAGGGCTTTGGCTAAAGTGTTCGATCAGAACGTTTTCAGACAAATCATTCTCGCTTCAAGAACTGCTGCAACTAGTCCATTCCCAGGCGGTAACAACGTTACTGACGCTTCACTTGCGGCGACCGCAGGTGTATATAGTGGAATTGATTGGATTGATGCAATTAGGGAAGCTAATACTAAGTTGTTCAACCAAGATGTGCCGGAAAATATGCAAAGGTATCTTGCCGTTAAGACTGAAGTCTTTGATGCAATTAAATATGCAAAAGACTCTAACGGTCAGTACTTAGTGCTTAACCGAGACTTCGGTCACGGTGGTGCAGGTGGCATCGACCAAAGAGCAGAAACAATGAACATCGATGGAGTAATAATCGTTAAATCGAAAAATATTCCAGAAACCGATGAATCATCTGCTACAGGAGTTTTCTCTAAATATAGAGGTGACTATTCAAATACGGTTGGTGTTATGTGGTGTCCACAATCAGTTGCAACTGTAAAACTTCTTGATATCTCAATGGAAACCGAAAGGGATGTGAGACGTCTTGAGGACTTTATGGTCAGCAAAATGTTTGTTGGTCACGGTACAATGAGACCAGAGATGGCGGTTGAATTTAAAACTGCTTAATACACAATGGGTGGCGCTTCGGTGCCACCCTATTTTTTTATGATAAGGAGAGTTACATATGCTTACAAAACTTGAAGCCGTAAACGTAGTGCTTGATTCTATAGGTGAAACACCTGTGTCATCACTAACATCGGGTCTACCAGATGCGGAAGCGGCGGAAGCCAAACTTGACGAAGTTACTACAGAAGTTTTGGCTAAAGGTTGGCATCAAAATACTAATTATAATGTTAAATTAACTCGTAATTATCTAAACAAAATTGTTATTCCGAACACGTACATTAAGGTTGATACGGTTGGAGAAAACAAAGAGTTGAACGTTACAGTAAGAACGGAACAAAACGTTAGATACTTATTTGATCTTAAAGAACAAACATTTATTTTTGATACTGACCCATATTGCAATGTGGTCATCAAACTAGATTTTCCAGATTTAACACCAACGATGCAATTATATATTGCACGAAAAGCTGCACGAACATTCCAAGAGTCGGCAATGGGTTCGGCTGCGCTAGATAGTTTTACAGTTAGATCAGAAGCGGAATCTTATGCGGCACTATTAGATGCCGAAGCCGAGGTAGAGGATAATAATATATTAAAAGATAGTCCTCACGTTTTACAAGCTACACGTAGATATAACGTGTTATTCGGGAGATAAACTATGGGAACACTAATCGAACAATCGATCAAAACTCTGTATCAAGGAGTTTCACGTCAGCCCGACCCTGTTCGATTACCAGGACAAGTAGAAGAAGCAGATAACATTTTAGTGTCAGTGGTTACAGGGGGGTTTGAAAGTCGTCCCGCATCAAGACACATCAGTGCTTTAACAAGTATATCTGATACCGATACACCTGCTATTTACGCTTATAGTCGAGACGCTATTGAGCAATATATGATTGTAATTAATAATCAAGATTTGAAAGTGTTTACACTTGATGGTGTAGAACAGACCGTAAGTTTTCCAAATGGTAAAGGCTATTTAAATCTACCAACAGGCTCTACAGAAGAGACATCATTTAGTTTTGTTACTATTGGTGATTTTACAATCATTGCTAATAATACTAAAACTGTAGTGATGTCACCATCTACATATGTTAGACCCCACCGAGCATTGATTAACTGCCGAACTACAAACACATCTACGGCGTATTCCATTAATATTAAAGAAACTGCAAGTGGTGTTAGCACTCAAGTTTGGACATATAGTGCAACCACGGCATTAAGTAATACCGCAATCACTAGTAATATTATGAATAATATTTCTTTTGCAGGAATGAACGGAACTTATACAACACAACAAATTGGTGAAACAATTGTTATTACAGGTAGTGAAGCGTTTACTATCGAACACACAGGAACCGACGCAACGTATGGCCCATACACAATGACAAACAACGTGTCAGACAGACAGTATTTACCTGCGTCTGCACCTGGAGATTATTACATAAGAGTTGGTCAAAACATCGACGGAGAACAGTTTGGATATTGGGCAAAATTTAGTACTGAAAACGGTGGTTGGGTTGAGGCGGCAAATCCGAGTGATGATAACGCTTTTGATGCAACTACAATGCCACACTTTCTAGTTAGAAAAGCTGACGGCACATTTGATTTTAAACAGGGCGACTATCCCGAGAGAATTGCAGGAGATCCCGAGACAGTCTCTGATCCCGATTTTGTAGGCAATGAGATAACGGCAGTAGTTTTTCACCGTAATAGATTAGCGTTTGTTTCGGGAGAAAATATTAACTTTTCACAAGCGGGTTATTATTTTACCTTTTGGCCCGACTTCGCAACACAAAGTCTTGACAGTGATTCGTTTGGTTTGACGGCATCTTCATCAACAGTGAACGATTTAAAACACGCAGTGGGCTTCCGAAAATCACTATTCTTAACTAGTAACAAAGCACAGTTTGAAGTGTCTTCTGCCACGGCAGGTGCACTTTCGCCAACAAATGCGTCGGTTGATTTATCTACTACTTATCTAACCGAAGCACGATGTAAGCCAATTACACTTGGTAATACGCTTTACTTCGCAGCGAAATCGGGTAGGGATGCAATTGTGTTTGAGTATACGTTCGATGATGACACGCTTTCTAACGTGGCTGCGGACATTACTCTACACGCTTTATCTTATGTACCTGCGCCGATCTTTCGTATGACGGGCGACCCGACTAACGATATGTTGATGTGTCTAACTGACTCTGATCGTACATCATTATATATTTATAAAATGTATGTTGACGGAGAAACCAAAGCCCAATCAGCTTGGTCAAAATGGACATATGGTTCTGACGCTAAGATTAAATGGATGGAAGTTATTGATGGTGAACTTTATATGGTTCTATCAAGAAACGGACAGGTCTTCTTTGAAAAAACATTTTTAAGATATGAATTGTCTGAAGAAAAACATCCGTATCAAGTTTCTATGGATCGTATCGTAAGAGTCACAGGTGTATACGATATAAATACCGAAACAACTACTTGGACTCTTCCGTATGAACACAACAATAAAACTAGTGCGGTTTTGTCTACAGATTTTCCCGCAGGTGAAGTGGGTGAGGTTTTAAAATTAACCTATCCAACATCAACTACAGTTACCACGCCTGGTAACTATAGTGCAGGTGAAACCATACTAGGAGAAGTGTTTACCTCTTCTGTAACGTTCTCAAAACTATTTCCTAGAGATCCACAAAACCTAAGACGAACAATTACTAGTGGTCGTTTCCAACTAAGAAACATTACATTTAATTTTAAAGACACGGGTTTCTTTCGTGTCGAAGTTACGCCCGAGTTTCGTAACTCAACAACGTTTGCTTTTACAGGACGTATTGTCGGTTCGGGTGACTCAAAGATTGGACAGGCTGCGATTGCTAAACTTGGTGGATTTAAAGTGCCTGTTAAATCAAATGGTAAAAGTGCAAAGATTCGACTTTTTAATGATACAGAAAAACCAATGAATATCACTTCAATTGATTACATTGGATTCTATAATGAAATAACAAGACAGGGGTAATAATATGTGTACAGGATTTTTGATTGCTGCATCAATTGCGTCGTCTGCTATGCAAATGCAGATGCAAATGCAACAGGCTAGGAGAATGGAGCAAAGAGCCGCCGCACAAGCACAATCAGAATATCGGGCTGCCGAAGCCAACGTTAAAGCACAATATGCTGAAGAAAATAGAAAGATTGCAGAAAAATCGTTAGACGCCTTAGATGAACAATCTGACCGAATTAGGGCGGCGAATGAAGCTATGGGTACTTTTATGGCTGCGGAAAATTCATTAAGTGATGGAACGTTTGCGTCCCTTGTCTTCGAGGAAGCCTATGGTGACGCTTTGAATTACGTTCGAATGGATCGAAACGCTAAACGTGAGGTTGCATCTTACGATGCTAATAAATATGCGGCCGAACAAAATTATATTAATACAGTCACACAATCTAAAAACCAAGCGGACAACTATATGCAAGAAGCAAACGCAAGAAAGACGGGCGCCATACTTGGGTTTGTTGGTAGTGGCTTACAGGTTGGTACAAGTTACTATGCAAACCAAAACGTTGTTGACGCAATTAAAGGAGTAAATTAATGGCAAGATTTAGAAAAGGAACAGGCGGTAATGAGTTTCGACGTCCCGCAAACGCAGGTTTAGCAACTGTTCAGAACCAAAGATTTAATCAAGCGGTTCCTAAAAAGGTTGGAGACTTAGCAGGTCGAAACGTTATGGCTGGTGATTTAACTAATGTCTTTAATAACTTTTTTAATCAAGTCCAAGGATCTATTCAAAATATAAATGATTCGTATTGGGCGGTCGAAAAGATGGACGCTCAAAAATATGCCAACGAACAAAAAGCGAAAGCAACCGCAGACGCTTTTAATGAAGTTAGAAACAATCCTAAAGGTGAAGGTGTTACTAATCAATCTTACGTAACTACGGCACTAGACAACATAGAAAGCACAAACACACACTACATTGATACATATAAAAAGTCTCTTGGTATGGCTTTAGGATACGATATGTACAACGACTTTACTACATTTTCGGCACAACAACCGCCCGAGAAATTTGAAGAAAATAGTCGTACGTGGTGGAATGATAATTTTAAAAATGGAACAGGTGATGAGATTGTAGATACATACGCCTCACACGCTTGGCAAAAGAATTATTTTAACGACGAACTTAAATATAAACTAGAAACAGTTAAACTTCAGCAGACCAAAAAGTTTAATGCTATTGCAGCCACCGTTCCAACATACTATGCCAACAACACTTTGGAACAAGCATACTTTTCGTTAACTTCGGATTTGAAAAAAAGTTTCCCACATCTTAACAGTAATTTAAGTGAAGGAACTATTCGATCACAAGCAATTGGTATGCTAATCAACGGCGCTAAAAGTTATGATGACACAATGAAATTAAGCACGTTTATTAACAGTGCTAAAATTATTGATGTACCAGGCGGGGCGCCAGGTCAAAAACAAAGTTTGATGGAAAGATTTCCTACTGAGATGGCACCACTATCTAGAGAACTTTTAAAACACGCTAATAATCTAAAAAATCTAAATGGTATTTCTGCGGTTACTGAGTGGCAAAGCGGTTACAACAAAGTAATGGGTCTTCTTAAAAACGATTGGAAAGAGACATTAAATATGCACTCTATGTTACTTAGTGGTAAAGATTATGTGCATAAAGGTATAAACGGGAAAGATACTGTTATAAGAAGTCCAGGAAGTTTGTACAACACACCTGGCGTTAGTGCCGATCTTTGGTCAGCCGTTAATGGTGATCTTACAAAAAATCTAAACGCTGCTATCGTTACGGGTGCTAACGTAAATAAAATGTTAATGGTCGCAAATAGTAGCAAAATGGCTAATGGTATGCCGTACACATTACCTAGCCAAGACGATACAAAAAATAATTTATATAATACGCTGACTAGTGACAATATGAATATGATGTCAGACTCTGAAGTTAGTCCTGGCAAGATAGTGGCTAACACAAAGCTATTACAACAAGTCTATAAAACATATGGTAAAGACGGATTCGACGGTAACACCATATCTTATATGACGTCATTAATGCTTTCTGAAAACGTTGAGCATCAAAAAGCAGCCGTTGGTGTTATGCTAGGAATTGATGGTGGAAACGGAATAGCAGCTAATATTCTTCTTAAAGATAATCCTGTAGCAATGGCAAACTTTAATATGATTAAGACTGCTATTAATGCGCCTGGTGCAACCGCTAATCTTGTTAGAATGAATAATGATATACAGTTTAAAAATGCAATGGCATTAGTTTCTGATCCCGAAGGCCCGTACAAAGGTGACTTTAATAAATACGTTTGGGAACAGGCGGGTAATGATATTGCTGATTATAATTCAAAAACTAAAACTAATTTTATGGATTTTAAAAATGAGGTTGCTGATTATTTAAATCCTTCGATGGGTATTTTTTCAAAAGATTCACAATGGGACGACCTAACGCCAACGGCACAACGACTAGTTACAAATAATATGTTTACTGCCGTGATGAATTTAAAACAGGCAAATATGGAAGTTAATGAAGAAAACATTGCAGATCAGCTTAAAACTATTCTTGGTGCACAAAACTTTACTATTAATAGCGGACAAATTGATATAAGCGCAAACTTTAATTCTAATACCGCACAAAAATATAAAGACGGTACAGCAACTAAAGGAATACCAATGGGTATTGCAGTTCCTAATCCGTTTGTCGAAAACAACACACCCGAAAACACCGTTAAAAATGTAACTGACTTAGTTGAAAATATGGATCAAGTGTTTCAAAATTTTGACACAGATAATTGGACATTAGTTACAAATGGTAGTCCTTTGTTAATGGCTAATGGATTAATGGCGATTAAAAATAAAACAGATGGGACAGACATTGGGTTTCAAGTTGGTCAAGTTTTAGATGTTTACGAAGGTAAAATGGACGGTGGTAATATTGTCTTAGGCGTTGATCAAAATAATAAACCAATACTTAAACAAGGTATGGGTTCAACTTGGTTTAGTAGTTTTGACCCGGATACGAAATCTGCACAATTTACAATTACAGGTGATTACGAAACTGACCAAGCTAACTTTAAAAAGTTTGCTCATCCTGCAATGATGTTAATTCCAATGCCACCGCTAGATGAAAATGCAAATCAAGAGTATCTAGCTAAAGGACAAAAAGATGATGGTTCTGGAAGGTTTGTACAAATCACAGGATATCAACTTGCGGTCAAGCCATTCTTTTCAGAATATGATGTTGATAAGTTAAATGATTTTGATTTGAATGAAATGATAAACAGTAATAAAGGCTTCAATACATATCAAAAGAAAGATCCACTTGAAGACTTTTATGCTTATCCATAACCAAGGAGTAATTAATGAAAATCGCAAATAATAATGTCAGTCCTAATTTAGGGGCAATAGACACAATCACAGACGTTAATGATATGAAACGCTACGTGTTTGCCTCTACTGAAAATTCATTAAAATCTAGTGGCGCAATCAAGCCCGATTTAAAAATGAATACAGACGGTGAACTCGACACTAATAAATTTGCGCTCAACACTTTAACAAAAACTTTAACATTTCAAGGTTCGTCTGCGTACGATGATGCTTTCTTAGAAAGACGAATGGATTTTATATCTAACGTTGAGGGCGGATTTAAAGGAACAATGCACTATGTAAATGAAGTTCCGCATATTGGTTATGGTGTAAATCTAGAAGTACATAAGGATTTAATTCAAGAGAAATTAAATTTTAATGATAATGATATGGCTAAATTAATGAAAGGTGAAAAAGCCATTACACAAACTCAAGGTCGTTTGATTACAGAATTTATTCTACAAGATATGGATAAATTAGTTACAGATAAAATTGGAGATATTCCTCTAAATACAGATCAACGAATTGCTCTTAATTCAATGGCGTATAATGCACCCGCTTTGATTGGCCCGAATCTTGTTAAGCATATACAAAATGGTGATATGGATTCAATTTCTAATGAAATTCTAAATCGTTCAAACAAAAGTAAATCTAAAGGTATAGATAACAGACGTAAGATGGAACACGATATGTTCTTTGGGTCTGATCCTATGTACAGTAAACGATTCCCAGGACAAGAAATTACTGAAGGTGAGTCGGTAGCTGACGCACCAAACCCGTGGCTTAAAAATCTTACTAATTTATTTATTACACCTGTCGCTGCGTCCGAGGTCGATATGTCAGCAAAGGAATCAACTAACGGTGCAATTATTGAGTCGAGTCCAACTAATAATAAAGTACTCGCTCACGCAGCTTTGGATATTCAAGACAAAAGTCACTACAAAGATATACCAGGCGTGGAAGTTAAAAAAATAGAAAACCCGCCAATTAAAGACAGTGAAGTGTATGAAGATGATATGAACATAGGTGCTAAGTTTTCATCTTGGATTTTACACAACGCTTTACCCGAAACGGCAGGAGTGTTTTTAAGATACAAAGGTGAATCGATGGGTGTAACAGGCGATTCAAACAAAACTGAAATAATCAGTGGGGAAACAATTTTTGATGAACAATCTATGAGTGCTTTAAAAGAATTAGTTTCTTGGGCAATTAAAAATAAAAAAACAAGTATTCAATATCAAGACTACGATGATTTCTTTGGGATTAACGACAATGGATTATTTCTTAGTGAAATCGTAGGAAGTAAAGATGGCATCAATTGGATCACACAAAATGTACCTGCGGAAGATCGTGGACTAGGTAGTTATCAAAACGTAGATGTTGCCGTGTGGGATGATAAAAAGAAATCTTATGTAAAGAAAAACAAAGGCTATTGGATAGCTTTACAACAAGATGCTTTTGATATGCCAAAATTTGCAAATATGGCGATGGGTGCATTAACAGGGTCAGACACAAGTCAACGATATATGTCTTACGTTAACCTTGCGTTATCTTCACGAACTAATCAATCAATGACACTTGGTTTAATTTTAGGACGATTTAATTGGAAGATAAACGAAGCGGGAGAAGTTATTATTGAAGACGCTTATAACTTTACAGGACATAAAGCTGATGATGCAAACTATGACAAACTAAGAAGTGAGCAAGATACAAGAGGTAAAGCCGATCCATTTAAATTTCGTATTAATTTAGGAGTACTATAAATGAAACTAACTTATCAATCCGCTAATAATCTAGGCGTTAACGTTGCGCTAGAATCTGCCAATTCGGGATTGTCTTTAGTTTCTCCGCCTAAAAGAGAGGGATTAGGTTTCTTTGCGACAAACTATGAGATGTATATGCAAGAAACTATTCTTGGAGATATGATGCGTTATGGCATTATACCTCAAGATAGAAATGCTAGTTTTTATAATTATGAAGATGGTATTAAATTTAATCCATATGCTTTTTGGGATGAGAATAGAGTTGAATATGGAGATGTCGAAGAGTGGCTTAAACAGGGAATGTTTGAAGACGTATATGGTCAAAAACAATTTAAAGATAGAGTTGCTCGTTTAAGACAACTACAAAAGCATCGTGAAGATTTAGCTAATGGTAATTTCTTTGGAATGCTTACAGGCGGACTACTTACGTTTGCCGACGTGTCTACATTAATTCCTGCTTATGGTTTATTTAAAAAAGGTAAAACACTAGCCACAATTTCTCGTTATGCCGTTGGTGGTGGTATCTTTGTTGGAGCGCAAGAAGCGTCACTACACTTACGACAAGAACTACGAACAGTAGACGAAAGTGTTGTTAACCTTGCGTTTACAATGGCTATTGGTGGCGGTGTTGGAGCGTTTGTATCTTCGGGTTATAAAGGATCTGCACTTTATCCAGGCGCAAAAAATAATCCATTTAATCCAAATAATCCTGTGTATTTAGCTATTGGTGATATTGGTCGAGGAATGAAAAACAGTGTTGTGTTTCAACCAATCATTCAAGGCGGTAAACGAACTTGGAAAGCAGGTACTGAGAAGTGGGAAGACCTTGGTAAGCCTGGTTCGGTAGGCGCTGCAGCCGTTGTTAAAGCAACAGGCGCCGTGGGTTCGGGAGTAAAAAGAGTAGGAACAGGAGCCATTCAAGCAGTTGGTAAGGCAGGAATGTATGGACTTAATAAACTAGCAAAAACTAGAATTGTTGGTTCACCTATTTATAGATTATTAACAAACAAAAGCCAACGTGCCCAAAGAATTGGTGAACTTTTGTTTGATACAGGTGGCATACTTACTAAAGGAAATCTTAAAGGTAAGTATCTAGAAAATGTCGAACAGGTTGCTAATCGTATAAGAGCACGATTTGATGAGGTAGTATTTCCCGCAGCAGTACAACGTTATGTTAATCTGCGAATAGCGTTAGCTAAACTACAAGGTAAAGACCCATCTAAAATTGGTATTTCTTTGGCTGATACAGGCGCACGTATGGCTACGTTTAGTCGTCAAGTATTGAAAGGCCCAAGAAAAACACAACCCGAAACACTTAAAACTAAAGGTCAAATCGAAGAGTTTGAGTTTACGGATTTAACTAACAAAGCACTTTATGATGATATTACCGACGCTGAATTGAAAAACTTACGTGAGCGTTTTGGTGACGATGGTGCGGACTTGATTGTTAAAGCGGCTAAAGATCAAGCTGAAGCTATCCACGCAATGAACAAATCTATTGAAGACGATATGTTAGCAATTGGGATGATTAAACCGTCTCAAGCAATGGGTAGGTCTTATGGTAAGGCACAACTGTGGATTTCTAGTGGTATTGCTGCCAACACTGACAGGGCTAAAGAATTCTTTATGAGACTTCTTAGTGATGAAATTCCAGACGATTGGCTAAATGCAAACTACGGAATGTCTAAACAACAGTTTGACGAATTAGGTAAATCTGATGTCAAAGTCGGAGATAATACTTATAGTCCTGCGGACGGATTAATTGTTAAAAATGAAATTTTTGAAGATTGGAATGGCGCTCTACGAAGAGACACACTCGAACTTGCAGAAGCCGAAGTAGACGTTGCAACTAAAAGAGTTGAGCGTACAAGAAAAGAGGCGGTAATTGCAGCTAGTAATGTACGTAAGACAGATACACAAATTAAAAAAAGTGAAGTTAAAGAAGCAGAAGCAATTGTTAAAGAGCGAATGCTCGAACAACAAAAACGTAAAGCGCAATTAGATAAAATTAAATTAGAGATTGAGCAAGTAAAACTACAACTACGTAAGCAAGAAGCTGAACAAAATATTAGGGATAATCAATTCCACGACGTTACTAAGCAAACACAAAAGCTAAAAAAAGAACGTCAGTCTGAGGTTCTCGAAGCTGAAGAGTTGCTTAAACTTGCGGAGAAAAATGCTGAAACACGTTTAGCAAATCTAGATAAACAAGGTAAACAAGAATTAGATGATCTTATTTTTGCTAAAGATAATTTAATTAAAAAAGATAATAATCTAGCAAGTGCGGGAGATGACGCACTACAAGAAGCGGTTGATAAAGCTAAGACTAAAAAAGTAGGAAACCAAATTACAGGACGTTTAGAAGGACGTCTGCAAATTCTAATGAGACAGGGCAGACGTTTACAAGACGCTATTGCTAACGTTGAGCGTAAACTTGGCCCAGTTAAAAAAGCAGTAGCCGAAGCAAATAAAGCAAAGATCGATTTACGAAACGCTAAAAAAGTGCGTAATCAATTTAAAAGGTTGACGGCGGGTGAAGCGAAAAAAGCCAAAACCCAACTTAAAAAGGCAAAGCGAATCTTGAAAAAGACCACCGCCAAGCCATCACTTGAAGAATATGTGGATAAACTTTTGCTTGACCTGTCGTCTCCAAACCACAGAAATTCACTAACGGGCGGACTAGACGCTGAGTATTTTACATCGGGTCGAACTAAAGACAGGCAGTTTAAACTTACTAATGAGCAAAGACGTGAAGCTGAAGAGATGGGAATACTAAGAAACGATCTTTATGGCATTATGATGAAATCAATGGAAGACCTTTCGGCTCGTATTGCTATACGTAAAGTGTTTCAAAAAGAGGGTATTGAGATTGGTAATGAAGGTAAAATCGTAGATGAACTACAGTTACAAGTAAAAGAAGAATATCAAACCTTAATTAATAATGCCAAGAAAGCGGGGAAAAGTGAAAGGACAATTGTCAAACTAGAAAAAGACAGACAGATTGCACTAGATGATATTGAGAAAGGTGTAAAACGCCATCTTGGTATTTTAGGTCGAGCCGACACATCTAAAGGTTATGGTCTTGCTTGGGCAGGACAAATGGCACGATCTGTAAACTATATTAGATATGGTTCGGGTTTCTTATTGCCATCCCTAGCTGACTTAGCCAACGTTGTATTTACATCGGGTTGGGGAACATTTTCTTATCTAAATTTGTTTAGTAGAAAAAATTCACAATTACGTAAAGCAGTCGTTGGTCTAAACAACCAAGAGATTATTAGACTTGCTACGGCATCAGAAAGAATACTTTCGAACAGTCGTACGATGAAAATGGCGGGTGCCGATACGACAAGAGAAATGGCAGGACTTGGAGCACCTGGCAGTCTGACTCACTACACGACTTCTAATGCTGAAAAAATCGTTGATGGATTTAGTCAAGCAACCAACGTGGTTAGTTTTATGGGTTGGTGGAACACTCGTATGAAATCCTTGGTAATGCTTGAGATGCAACACAACTTTGTTGAGTCCATAAGGAATTACGATAACCTTTTAGCAAAGGCTTCTGCCCAATCAAAAGCCGAACTTGAGATAGCTAAATTAGCAAATGTCGGTTTAGGACAATCTCAAATAGCAGGTATTCGAAAAATGTTTGCTAAACACCCGCCTACTAAGACGGACGGGCTTTGGGAAATGGAAATGGGCAGATGGTTAGACGAGGGAGAAGTTGGAGTTAAAGCATTTAATGACGTTATGACTGCCCTCGAAAGTGTTGCTACAAGAGCAATTATGACGCCTGGTAAGGGTGATTTACCTTACTTTATGTCCGAAGGGATATGGAAGACGATACTTCAGTTTTGGACATATGGCTTTGTATCAATGTCAAAATATATGATTCCTGCGTTTCAACGTATGGCACGATATGGAGATATGGAAGCGTTTGGATCATTGAGTTTAGCCACGGCGCTAGGTACAGGAATTGTAATGCTATCCGACCTTAGATACCAAGGTTCAATTAAAGAAAGAAGTTTAGGTCAGTGGGGTTATGATGTTGCTGATCGTGCAGGTTTCTTAATGATGTTGTCTGTTCCGTTAGCGGAAGCAGGACGTACTTTAGGAATTGCAGAAAAACCATCTAGATATTCATCTGAGAAAAATAGAATGTCATTAATAGGTGGCCCAACGGGTGGACTTATAACAGACGTTTTAGATTTAAAAGATGCCATAAGTGATGGTGATGGCGATAGAATCCAACAAGTTGGAAATAAATTACTGCCATTTAAATTATATAAACAAATATATGACGTAACAATAGGAGACAAATAATGGCTTTTGCGAGAGAAGTGTATGAACCTAGTTCAGTCGATCAATATGGAACTGGTAATTTAGACTACACTATTCCTTTCGCATATATTGCAAGGTCACACATTAAGGTTGCCGTTAATGGTACTAATACGACGGCATATGATTTTATCGACTCGGCAAACATAAGACTACAAAGTGCCACACACCAAATTAATATTGGCGATAAAATTGTTATTACACGTGAAACATCTCCCGCAGCTCGTCTTGTTGACTATCAGACAGGCTCGGTTTTGTCAGAAGAAATTCTTGATCAAGATTCACTTCAAGGTTTCTTTCTTGCACAAGAAGCTAACGACATTAAAGAAGTGGCGTTGGCAAGAGATAACTCAAACAATTGGGACGCTTTAAGTTCTAAAATTGTTAATGTGGCAGATGCCACGGCAGACACTGACGCCGTTAACAAAAGAACGGTACAAGCACTTACAGGTGCAGGAGTCACGGCTGCAAACAACTCAGCAATAGCGGCGGCAAATTCAGCATCGGCTGCGGACGCCGATAAGCAACTTGCTTTGGGTTATAGAAATGAAGCTGAAACTTTTAAAAATACTTCGGCAACTAATAAAGACGACGCCGAAGATGCAAAAGACGATGCAGTAGCGGCGAAAAACGCAGCCGTTAGCGCACTTGCTGCGGCCAATATTCCAAGCAGTCTTGCGGGTAACGGAAATAAATTCTTACAAGTTAATTCCGCAGGAACACAATACGATCTTGTGTCGTCTGTGGCGGCGCCTGTGTTCTATGGACTAAAAGTTAATGGATCAGTTTTAGAAAAAACAGAAACAAGAACTACACCTGTTAATGTAGCAGATTTTGATAATTGGTTGTTATCTGAAAACATACAAATCAGCATTGTAAATAATACGTTACAGATAGCACTATAAGGAGAAAATAATGAGTACACAATTTATAGATTACACAAAACTAGGTTATAGATGGAAGGGAGTCTATTCTGCTAGTTCTACTTATGTAAACTATGATGTCGTACGAAAAGATGGTGAGGTGTATTACTACTATAATGGAGCGTGGGTTGAGTTTGCAAAAGGTCAACAACACGCCACAACTAAAGGTCAAGTTGTAACCACTTCTTTAACAGGCGCAACAACAGGCGCTAAAAATACATATTTACATTCTAATTCAAACACTGTGGAATTTAGATTTCCAGGTGAACGTCCAGGCACTAGAGCCGTTAAGTTAATGCGTAAAAAACACAACGGCGCAAACTATGCTCACGGTTACGTGCAGGGCGCTATTATGACAGACGGATCACTACGTGTGTGGGGAGACTTACGAAATGGTCAAGCAGGTTTGGGTAATATGGGTGATATCTCATCTATGAACCCAACTAGAGTCGCATTGCCAGGTGATCGATATATCATTGATGCATTTCAAATGGACAATAACATTTTTGTCCTCGACCACGAACACCAACTTTGGGCAATGGGAAGTCAAAGTGAATGGGGTGGTTGGTCTTGGAAACCCGATCACGGTAATGGTTCAAACCAAGCACAAACACGTTTTGTAAATATCAGTGAAGGTACTGATATGGAAGGTAAGAAGATCGTATGGTTTATTGCCGATAGAGATTACAACCAAGGTCAAGGTAAGACTTGTATGTTTGCTCAAGATGATGAAGGTGGAATTTATTCTTGGGGATTTAATCAAAACAATCAATGTGCAAGAGAGGGACAAACAAGTCCACTTAGAAAACCCGAAAAAATAACAACACTTGAAAACGGAAACCCACTGCCTCCTATTAAATATAGGGGCATATTTTTACACGCAGGTAACTACGCTACAACAACTGTAATTGATACAAGCGGAAAAATGTATGTTACTGGATACCAAAGCAGGAATTTATTTACGACTGCTAAATATTATGGCTTTTGTGAATACACGGGAGTCCCTGGAAACACCTATAGTTTTATGAAAACTACAGGATCAGACGGACATTGGGCAGCGGGGACACAATACTACGACACAATAGTCGTAGGGGATACAACGGGTCGTCTGTGGGGTTTAGGTAATAGTACAGGACAAATATCAGCATTCTCGTCCCATCCTGGTTGGACGCCACCAATACTAGGTGGGTCTTCACAAATGACATCTAACGACGGACAAACTATCTTTGGAGGCGCCGCTGCATATGGCGGAAACGCAAACGGAGTTAATGTTGGTGGCATTGTTGATGCTTATGGTTTAGCGGGTGGATATGAAGCCTACGCTTGTTTGACAGGTGAAGGATCTATTTGGCACGTAGGCTACAGTGTCGGCGGAGCATATAATGGTAATTCACAATACAACGCTACAGGTACAGGCACAGGTGGTGGTTGGAATAGAATTAGATTTAGAACCGAAGACGGTAAAGATCAAACATATAAACACATTCATCCTGGTAATCATTATTATGAAAAATCTAAATTTTATTCACACCACGGTCGATACGGTAGGTGTTTTGCAAGTTTAACAACTGATGGTTATTTCTTTGCGTGGGGTTATAACAACGCAGGGGGAAGTGGTGTAGGTCAAACAGGGGATATACATCCATTTAATTATCAGTCAGACGGAATTCCTTCGGCTCAAGTAAACGATAAGATTATCGATTACGAAGTCTCGGGATACATAAGTGACGCCACAGGTAATAGTAATTGGTTGTTGCTTGGTGAAAACGGAGACGTTTACACCGTAGGTTGGGGTAGTCGTCAACTGAATAACAACGACGACGACATCAGCATTACAACACCTAAAAAGGTAATATTTTAACAAGGAGAGATAAATAATGAGTACAGTTTCATTAGGAAAAGTTAAGTTTAGTTGGAGAGGAAATTATTCCTCAACGGCAAACTACTTTGAACAAGACATAACGTCGTACAACGGCACAAGCTATGTATGTATACAAGACAACACTACAGGTGTCGTACCTGCTACAGTCACAACAAATCTAGGAACATCGACTCTTGAGTACTATGCAAAAGTACAGGCAGATGGTGGTTCTAATTTCTTTTACATTGATGTGACCGACGGTACAGGCACATATGTAAAACAAAAATATTTAAAATTAATTGAAGGTAACACCTACAAGTTCTATCAAAATGATTCGTCAAACGCTTCACATCCTCTCCTGTTTAGCGCCACGTCAGATGGAACTCACACAACAGGTGGAACAACCTATTCAAGTGGAATTACATATTACCTAGACGGAGCGTTGGCTGAAAATAAAAATGTTGTTGGAACTGTCAGCATTACTAGTGGAGCCACAGACGCAAACCGTACTGCAAACATCAACTCAAACGTAGCGACTACATCTAGTGGCTCGGGAACGGGTTTTGTTTGTGATGTTCAAGTTAATGGTTCGGGTACAGTTACAATTGTAGTTAGAGATAGTGGTTCGGGTTACGCCGTGAACGACACAATCACTATTGCGGCGGCAGATATTGTAGGTACAGGTACAACTGACGTAGTACTTAACGTAGATTCGCTCGGTAATGGACTAGCTGCTTACACTTCTAGTGCATATACCAACGCAACTACAAGGTATGTACAAATTACAGTGCCAGAAGACGCTCCAAATCTTTATTATTACTGTCATAACCACTCTGGTATGGGGGGTTCGGCGCCAACTGCTAAACAATCTGTAACAGTTACGGTTAATAGTTCTAATTGGGCACAATTTGCTCAAGGTGTGGACGGTACTGGTAGTGTTGAAGGCGATATTCTTTACTATGATGGTACACAACTACAAACACTGCCTGTTGGTAATGAAAATGAAGTATTAAAAATTGATGAATCCACATTAATGCCTGTTTGGGCGCCCGAAAGTGTACGTTCGGGAACTAAAGTTGCAAAACTTAAAGTTGATATGGCGGGAAGTTACCGATCACAAATGGTTCTTATGCAAGACGGATCACTAAGATGGTGGGGTAACAATGGGAACTACAAAGGTGGTATCGGATATACTACAAATAACAGATCACAACCAATTCCTGTAGCGTTTCCACAAGAGTTTCCAGGCATTGATATACAATTAGATAAAAACTTTATGCAAAACTACAACTCCTTTGGTGCTTGTATTGATAAAAACAATCATCTTTGGACTTGGGGTGCTAATAACTACGGCGAAATGGGTATTCAAAATAATACTGCGGGTGGAACTTTTGAAGGACGAAGAGGTGTACCTGTAAATATTTCTAAAAGAACTAACTATACAGGTGGTATTGGAAGTACTACTTCAGAGTCTGCACGTAAAAAGATTGTTGAGATGGCCACACCTCACGCAACCGATGGTAACAACGGTGCAATTGTAGTTCGAGACGAAGACGGTTTCGTTTATGGCTCGGGGTACAACGGGCACGGGGTTATGGGTCAAGGTAATACGAGTGCTCAATATCAGTTTATTGCCTATCCTACATTTGGTGTAGGCGGTGTATCTAATTACAAAGCAAAACAAATTGAAATTAGTAGTGCGACTAACCCAACACTAATAGTTCTTACAGAAAATGGAGACTGTTATTCAGTAGGCTATAGTGGGTATTACCAACACGGTGAGAATAATACAACTAATCATCAAACACCTACTATTGTGCCTGTAGTTGGCCCGACAAATTCGGGTGCGGTTATTGATAGAATTGCTTGTGTAAATCACAAAGGTGTATTTGTTATTGATACTGCCAACAACCTTTGGAATTGGGGATATGACAACAACGGTTATTTCGGTCGAGGTGGAACTGCGGGTAATTACTATAACCCAACAAACGTGACGTCTAACGTATCAAAAGTAGCGGTTACACATTGTACTGATAACTATAATTCAGCAATGATTATTAAAACTGATGGAACCGTTTGGGCTGCGGGTTACAACGGCTACGGACAGTTGGCTCAAGGCACAGGAAACACAACGGCGTTAAGTTCATACACAGAAATGAAATTCCGTTTACTACAAACAGACGGAACTTACGCTGAACAAACACTAAGCGCAGCGGGTAATCCATTTACGGTTACTCAAGCTATGTTTGCAGGTGGATCACAATACCAAACTTCTGCGGTACTAACGTCAGAAGGTAAGGTTTGGTGTTGTGGTTACAACGGAGTTGGACAAGTAGGGGTCGGGCAAACAGGTAATAACTATGGAATATTTTGGGAAGTTTATGGTCTGCCTGGTAAGGTTATTTCAATATCTCAACACGGACACTCAAGTGAGGGCGGTTGGATTGCGTTAATGGAAAATGGTCAAACATTTATGTGGGGCTATGGTGGTTCATACGCCATTCCAGAAGATGATGGTCATTCCTTCTATACGCCTAAATTAGTGTTGTATTAGGAGAAGCCGATGCCAAGAAAACAAACCATAGTAAGTACACAGGCTGAGTTAGAAAAACACGAAGCTGAATGTGCCATTCGATATCAATATGTTTTAGAAAAAATAGAGGGCATTTCTAAACGTATTTTTAGGATCGAAGCAATGATGATGATTTCAACAATATCGCTCATAGGATTTTTAGCGATGGTGGTTAACAAAATGTTAGCTTAATATTAATATTTTTACGGGGAAGGGAAATGATAGATCCGATAACTGCTTTTAGTGCGGTATCTTCGGCAGCAACGGCAATATCTAAAGCAGTTAAAGCAGGACGAGATTTAAATTCATTAGGACAACAAATTGCAAAATATGCTAGAGCAGAAGCTGATTTACAATTTGGTGAATCACATAAGAAAAAATCAAGGTTTTCATTTACCGAAGACGTCGCAATCGAACGGCACTTTAAGAAAGAAGAACTAAAGCAAAAACGAGATGAACTACGTAGTTTGTTTCTTTTGTATGGTGCGCCTGGTCAGTGGGAAAGACTACAAGCGGAAATAGCTAGTGTTCGTAAAGAACGCCAAGACTATTTAAAGAAACTTGCCAAACAGAAAAAAGATAGACTCAATGCGTTGTTAATTATAGGCGGATTAATAATTGGAGTCGGTGCAATATCTTTAGAAATTTGGTATCTAAAAAACTTATAACAAGGAGTTAGTATGTTACCGATAATTAACACAATACTACCGATGGTAGGCGAAGTTTTAGATAGGGTAGTACCCGATAAAAATCTTAACGCAAAAACTAAATCTGAAATCGAGAAGATGTTAATTGCTAACGCCGCACAGATAAATGTTGAACAAATTAAAACAAATCAAATTGAAGCGGGTCATAGATCAGTTTGGACTTCGGGTTGGCGCCCGAGTCTTGGCTGGGCGTGTAGTGCTGGGTTCGCTTACACTTTTATACTACAACCGATTTTGCAATGGATTCTTGTTATGGTCGGGAACGATACAATATTGCCCTCCATTAATACAGATATATTATTAGAACTTGTATTTGCTATGCTCGGTCTGGCTGGACTCCGTAGTTTCGACAAGATGAAAGGAACTACCAAATGAAACCAGCCAAAGGAAAAGCCAAAGTTAAGATAACCGCAAGTGGAAAAAAGGTATCTTATGGACAGGCAGGTAAAGCAAAAGGGGGTGGCCCAAGGGTCAAACCTGGAACAAAGAAGGGGAATTCATATTGTGCTCGTAGTGCAGGACAAATGAAACGAAATCCAAAAGCAGCAAAAAATCCTAACTCACCGTTAAGATTATCAAGAAAGCGTTGGAGATGTAGTGGAAGTAAATCACGTTAATAACAACCCATATATAAGGAGAAAACTATGCCAAAAGTTGGTAACAAATCTTATTCATACAGTCGTTCTGGAATGAAAAAAGCTAAAACTGCTGCTAAGAAAAGCGGTAAGAAAATCACATATCGTGGACGTTCACCTAAGAAGGTTAAGTAATGGCTACTAAGAAAAAACCAGGGCTATACGCTAATATCAACCGTAGGAAAAAACTTGGTATTTCTAGACCGAAGTCTAAAAGTACAATTACTAAGAAAGCCTATTCGAATATGAAGAAGGGTTTTCCGAAGAAGAAAAAATAAGGAGAATACAATGGCAGATACTGCAAACCTAAGAGATAAATTATTGGTAAGGTTGGCTAGTATTGTCGAACACGAAGAAGAACTACAACCCGCAATGGTGTCAGCCATTGTAAACTTCCTTAAAACTTTTCCACCTGCGGAACCTCTAGAAGACCTGCCGACTGCAAAGAAGATTGCGTCATCACTAGAGCGTTATACGGCGGAGATGCCATTTAAGGGAGCTTCAAATGGTCACTAGAATTCGTTCGGGTTTAGATACAGGACAGTACGCAGCGCCTTTACAAATAAGACAACCAAATCCGATGCAGGGTACAACCCAACCTAAAACTACAAAAGTTAAAAATACGTTGCTTGAAGATCAAAAACGAAGACAAAAGAAAACTAAAGTTGGTTTTAGAACGGCGGGTGGTGATTCACCTAACAAAGACTTAGGGTTACTTGAAGGTGTCAAGGATGGCACTGAGGGTACGCCTGGAACTATTAATGGTGTCAGTGCTTTTATTGATGGATACTTACGAATAAATAAAAGACGGTACACAAGGAGAACTTAATGCTCAGTCCATTAATGCAGGGTGATAAACCACATTGGGAAGATAACTTTCCGGAAAGCGTTTGGGGAGCGTACGAAGATTTTAGAAATTTTTTATATTTAGTTTGGCAACACTTAGGACTGCCCGAACCTACGGCAGCGCAATATGAAATTGCACACCGTTTACAACACGGCGTTGATTCTTATGAACACTCGCAAGGTATCACCGTAGATAAAACCCGAGAAGATATTATACGTTGCTTTAGATCATTGGGTAAATCTTACATCACTTCTGCATATGCAATATGGAGACTGATGAGAAACCCTAGAGACGAAAAGATACTTGTTGTCTCTGCTACAGGATCTAAGGCTAAAGAATTCGTTGCACAAACAAAAGGTATCTTAGAGTCAATGGACTTAGTTCATTGGTTACTCGAAGGAAACCGAGAGAATGGTGCAGCTAGAAGAGATATGGCTGATCAATTTGATGTAGGTAATGCATCCCTGTCGCAGTCGTATAGTGTAGCTGCGAGAGGTATTACAGGTCAGATTACAGGTAGTCGTGCGACTATTCTAATTGCTGACGATATAGAAGTCGAACGTAACAGTTTGACTGAAGAAGCAAGACAAAGAATTGTTAGAGTCATTCAATCAGACTTTGTTCCTATTACTAAAACAGAACACGGTAAGGGAGACATTATTCTCCTGGGAACACCTCAGACTGAAGAGTCTGTATATAACAAACTAGTTACTGAGATGGGATTCAATTGTTTTACAATTCCTGTTAGATATCCAACAGAACCTAAGTTGAAAAACTATTTATTGACAGACAACAATACAGGACAAGAAAAAGATATCTTAGCCCCGTATTTAAAAGATATGTATCTTAAAGGTAAGATTAACTCGGGAGATATTACCGACAAACGATTTGGTGAAGATGAATTAACTAAAATAGAAGCTAAAGGTAGAGCATCGTTTGCCCTACAGTATATGCTTGATACATCATTGTCTGATGCAGAACGTTATCCATTACGTCAATACAATTTGATTACAATGGCAGTAAACCCAATGAAAGCACCAATGACGGTGCAGTGGGGTAGAGACAACGATAAGAACAATTATATTAAAGATATTCCTAATTTAGGATTTAGTGGTGATCACTTCCTGCGTCCATTGTTTATTGATAAGGAGTGGGAAACTCTAGAGTCTAAAGTACTGTTTGTTGATCCTTCGGGTCGTGGCGCCGACGAAACGGCGTGGGCAATCGTAGGAGCACTTAACGGCATAATGTATTTACTACACGTCGGTGGTACACAGGGAGATCCATCACAAGCTATGACACAGATAGCTATTGATGCCAAAAAGTATGACGTACAAACCGTTGAGGTCGAGCCTAACTTTGGTCAAGGTATGTGGTTGGCAGCGTTCCAACCTGTACTAGCAAAGATATGGCCTGGCGGTTGTACGGTTGTAGAATCTGAGTGGGCTAAAGGACAAAAGGAACTACGTATTATTGATACGTTAGAACCTGTATTAGCACAACACAGATTGGTCATTGATGAAGACCTTGCACGTGCACAGGCTCGTATGGATGACCACACGTTCTCTTTACTGTACCAATTAACACACGTAACGAGAGACAGGGGTTCACTAAAGCACGACGATAGGTTAGATGCTTTAGCAGGAGCCGTAGCACATTACCAACGCTCTATGGAACAGGATGTTGATGAGGCAGCTCAAGGTGTTCTTCAGACTCGTATGGATGAGGAGATAGAAGACTTTATTGAGTTTATGACCACAGGAGCACGTGTAGGAATGCGTGGAGTTAAACGAGATGGCGAACGAACAGAGGTTTGGATGTCAGACCGTAAAGGTAAGGCTTGGAATAAATATTAACTTATAATGAGGAAACTATGTTTACATTTAGCAAACGATCAATGGCAAATCTTAAAGGCGTACACGAAGATTTGACAAAAATTATGGTAGAAGCCATCACTACATCACCAATTGATTTTGGAGTGTCGTGTGGTCTAAGAACAAAAGATGAGCAAAGAGAATTAGTACGTGAGGGTAAATCCACAACAATGAACTCACGACATCTTACAGGACACGCAGTGGATATCTATGCGTACATCGATGGTGCAGCAAATTGGGAAATGCCTAATTATAAAACTATCGCTGATCACGTTAAGAGTATTGCAAGGAAGAATGATGTCGCTCTTGAGTGGGGTGGAGATTGGGAATCATTTCCCGATGGCCCACACTTCCAATTGTCTTGGGGATCATATGTAGAAGAAAGTGAGATACCCGATGAAGATCAAGAGGAATCTATTGGCGAAAGACCTTCGGACACCGAAGTTCCGTCAGAGGATAGTGAGAAATAGGAAAAAATACACACGAAAAGGGCACTATGCCTTTAAAGGCGATATAAGAGCCGTAGAAGAGATATAGGGGGTCTGACGTATGTTTGGTCATTTAGTAGCAACATACGTGCTCCCTGCGCTTCCTAGAGAGCCGTTTTTGAAAAATGCCCCTAATTCGTATGGGGATATTTTACCCGACGCACATTCGAATCCCCCCAGGCACCCCATTGACCAGGTTCCAGGAATCGATGGCAAAAAACCAGGTATCAACACGCCGACAAAATAAGAATTCATTACGTTGTCGTTACGTTGTTAAATTGACGATATTAAAACGCCTTACGTGGCGCCGTTCGTCGGTCGATATCAATATTGTTAATTACAAGATTTATTTATTTATTGGACGGCGTTTCGAATTGCTATCCGTCGAACCGTAAGAAAACCCGCCAAAATTTGAAATTCACGGTATCAATGCGAACCCGTGTAACACTGTTTTTTTAAAATAATTTGACTTTAAGCGAAAAATAACAATAATGATTAATAACGACGTTTAAAAACGTCAAAACGTAAGACTAACGAAAGGATTAAAAATGTACGCTTATAAATCAATTGAGAAAATCACCGACGCAAATATCTCAAAACAGATTAACGAAAATAAATCGTTATTCGAAAAATTCCCGTCTAAATTAATGAGTATCGACGCCGACGCAAAAACAGTTAAAGGCGACAAAAAGAAAGTTAAAACGGGTATCATTTATTTGACGCCGTCAACAACGTTAAATTTTTATAATACTTGTCCAATGGCAGAATTGGCGGGATGTCAAAAAGCGTGTTTATATTCGGCGGGACGTGGACGGTTCAACAACGTTCAATTATCTAGAATTAGAAAGACGTTATATTGGATAGATCACCGTTCGGCGTTTCTAGATCAATTAAAAACGGAAATAATAAAAGAAAGTAAAAAAGCAATTGCGAACGGTTACACGTTCGCCGTTCGTTTTAATGGTACTAGTGACATTCGAATTGAAAATTATTTTTGGGATGAAATGGTCGAATTAAATAAAACGTACGGCGTTAAATTTTACGACTATACGAAAATAGCGAACCGTAAAATTTTAGATACTAACGTTTATGATTTAACGTTCTCATATAGCGGTATGAATTCGCTTTTTTCTCACCACGTCGAAACGGCTATTAAAAACGGTATGCGAATAGCCGTCGTATTTCGTGATAAAATATTACCGAAAAATTTTCTAAATATGAACGTTATAAACGGCGACGAAACGGACGTAAGATTTTTAGATCCGCAAGGCGTCGTCGTCGGTTTATACGCTAAAGGCGACGCAAAAAAAGACTATAGCGGGTTCGTAGTTGACGCAATAGCATAATGCGAAACGGCGTCCATTGTGACGCCGTCCGTCGATAATATCGGCGCTGATGAGCATAGGCAATATTCGGGAACGTATGACTAACGAAAGGATTAAAAATGTACGTTTTTATAAAACACATAACGGATTTAGATTTAAGCGATAAATGGTTTTTATCTTTTATTATAAATATTCCGTTATTTTTAATAAATTGCTATTTATTAGCAGTTTTTCAAAATGGGTGGATATTAACGGCGACGTTAATAAACGCCTTTATGATACCCGTATCAATGGCAATGGCTTTTATTGTTATTGATAATAATAATAACTAACGTAAGCGAAAGGAAAAACAAATGAAATTACGTAAAATTTTAGAAATACAAAGTATCGTCGAAGACGCTAGAGAAATGCCTTATGACGTGTTCGAAAGTTTCGAATACTTGTCACATAGTAACGGTAAAAATATCGACATTTTAGAAATGGATTTAGTCCATTTCATACGAGCATTTAAACAGATATCAACACGCCTTGCGTACTCAAATAGCCATAGGCGAGTAAATAAAGGACGTGAATTGGTACTTGAAAAAATACCGAACAATGACGACGGAAAAGAATTCGTCGCCTTGTTGCGTCAGTATTTGAACCGTGACGGCTATAAAATGCGAGTACGTGGACAAAATGTCAGTGAACCATATAAAAAGAAAAATTGCGGACGTTGTCACACTTACCACGGTCAAAGCGTGGACAAGTCGGAAAATTTAAGAATTTACTTCGACCGACAAACAGAAAAAGCATAATGCGAAACGGCGTCGCAAGGCGCCGTCCTAGTTTGATAGACTAGCTGACGAGCATAAGCGGACATCAGAACGACTAACGAAAGGACTAAAAAAGATGAAACCTTTAAACGTACTATCACTTTTTGACGGTATGTCCTGCGGACGACTAGCACTCGAACAAGCAGGAATTCCCGTTAAAAATTATTTTGCTAGTGAGATAGATAAATATGCTATCGAAGTAGCAAAGACTAACTATCCCGACACGGTGCACCTTGGCGACGTTCAAGGCGTATCTGAATTTTGGACGGATAATAAATTCCCGCAGATTGATTTATTACTTGGCGGTTCACCTTGCCAAGGATTTTCATTTGCAGGTAAGCAATTAAATTTTGACGACCCACGTTCAAAACTGTTTTTTCAGTTCGTCAAATTATTGCGCCAACTAAAGCCAAAATATTTTCTATTGGAAAATGTTAAAATGGCTAAAAAATCTCAAGATATAATCACTGAATATTTAGGTGTTGAACCTATCGAAATTAATTCGAATTTGGTTAGTGCTCAAAACAGAAAAAGATTATATTGGACTAATATCCCGTTTGATAAAAATATTGAGGATAAAAAAATTGTCCTGCAAGATATCTTAGAAGACGGACTATCCGACGAGCGAATGACTAGCAATGGCAAGGCGCATTGTTTAACTGCTAGATATCAAGGCGCCGTTTATTGGAATTCAATTGAACGTAACCAACGGACAATGGTTCTAATAGATAACCCGACGACATCTCCAACAGGTATGAAAAGAATTGGAATGGCGACTGATATAAACGGGCACGACATTTTAAAGCGTGTTTATTCCGTCGAGGGTAAGTCACCAACGCTTAATGCTCACGGTGGCGGTAATACTGAACCAAAAATAGGCATAGGCGCTCTGAGAGGACGTAAAAAGCCTAATGAAGTAAAGTATAACCAACAATACGAAATGCGCTTTGACGACAAGTCTAACGCTCTTACAAGCGTACAATCTGACAATCACTTAATTAAGCAGGAAACCGACAAATATAGTTGGCGTAAGCTAACGCCTGTTGAATGCGAGAGATTGCAGAACGTACCCGATAATTACACTAACCACGTAAGCAAAACCCAACGTTATAAAATGATTGGTAACGGTTGGACTATCGGGATTATTAAACACATTTTAGAAGGGATGAAATGACTAAAATATTCGCAAAAATAGTTGACGAGGACGGCGGAAAATCCGTCGTCTTCGGCACCGAAAAAGACGTTCCCGAATGGGAAGAACAATTTCGTGAGTGGGAAGAGGAAGAGGATTTCTCAACCGACGGCGATAGCATACAGGAAGTAGGAACGACAGACGACGTCGAAAAATTACTTTCTAATATAAACCAACTAATAGAGGACAATTATGAGTAAACCATCGAATGACAATCAAAAGGACGTCGTAAAATTAAACGTCGTGATCGAAATTGATATCACTAACGAGCCGATATCTAAGTTTGAAAAGCGAGACGACATCCAATTGAAATCACTTGTAGCGACACACATTCTAAATAATTCTGCGGACGTCATAGACGTAGCGTTGAAGAAAGTTCGTTAGTCGGCGAAACAGGGTGCCCTCGGGTGCCCTGTCTGTCCCATATAGGGGCACTGATGAGCCGTGAAAGGAGGTGATTATCATTGAGTAATGTTTTATTTCCCGAGCAAGATATCTCGGATTTAAAAGCTGAACAAACAGAACCCAAAGAATATATGAGTTGGATTGAAGCTCGACGTACGATCGAAGAGGTCATTAACGAAGTTATTGACGCTGAGAGAGACTGCGTTGGCGGTGGCGCTGCGGAAAGTCGCATCAAGAAAATTCAAGATTCTTGGACTCGTATTTTGCAAGGCTAAACGTAAACAAACAGGAGTGCTAAATGAATAAGCAACTTTACGACTCCTGCAAGAATGTCCAGGTGCCATTGTATCCCGAGATGCCGTGGCGTCTGATTGGGTTTATTATAATAATATTCCTAATAATTCTTGCTAACATTTAGGTCGTCCTTATGCCCATTGGGGGGTCAAATGTATACTATAGACTTAAAGTATACGTTAAGACTCTCTAATGGTCTTAAGGTTATACAAACAGTAGACGAAAGGAAAAACTAATGTCCGTATATAAGAGAAACGATAGTCCGTACTATTGGATGTCATTGCCCGTGGTAGATGACAGAGGGAATATCGTGAGATACCACAAGCAGTCCAC
>CESS01013970.1_pt1 | contig 38790 bp, 48 predicted proteins | sample 326931 | NCBI WGS metagenome assembly CESS01 (sample SAMEA2591098, study PRJEB7988) | marine metagenome | biome: marine biome (ENVO:00000447); feature: deep chlorophyll maximum layer (ENVO:xxxxxxxx); material: saline water (ENVO:00002010), including plankton (ENVO:xxxxxxxx) | depth 55 m
CCTTACAATGCTATGTTTGATTTAAAACGTAAATTTGCATTGTTTACAAAAAGTAAAAAATCCAAGAGCCTATACTGTGCAGGTTATTTTTGCATTAGTTTTGAAAAGGGTTGGGTAAAAAGTTTTTGTCCGAAGCTAGTTACACTAGAGAAGTATCAACATAAAGGACCATTTAAGACTGAATTAGAAATGCGTCAGGAGTTAAGTAATGTCAACAGAGGTTAAACCTTTAAACCCTATACCACTTCAACAGTTCATTGATAGAGTAAAAGTTGCTGATGCTAGTAAGCAACCTGAGATCAGACTTACACTACAAGAATCTAAGATACTTGCATTTACACTAGGCGAAGTAATGTCTAGATTGCATGGTGATTTAGAGAAGCTAGTAGATCAACAAAATAAAACAGAAGAAGTCATTAACGTTACCGCAGACGGCGGTCAACAGTGGTAGCAGTTATCCTATAAACTACGTATATTACTATCTCTTTGAGATAAATATATGTATAGAGGATAACAAATGAGCAGACCTAAACCAACAGTTGTTTTAGAAAATATCAATAGAAAAACTTACAAGTCCGAGCAGGTCTTGGAGGCTGAAGCTATATGGGCCGTCTTTCACAAAGATAAGCCTTTTAATTTGAAAAGTTCTAACACACTAACAAACTACCCTGGACCTAAATACAAAAAGGTATCTTTCTCTAATCCAGGCCATGCACACAATTTAGCTAAAAAATTAAACGACCTTTTTACAAGCGAAGACTTTACAGTTGTTAAGTTAACTTCCGGCGAAACAGTTAAGGAAGAGTAATGAACTGGAAAGAAACCTATACCAAGGTATTCTTGAAACAGGCCGATATTGCAATAAGCGATAGCTCTATGGCAGAGTATATGCCTAAGTGGTGGCAGAATACTAGAGGTAAAGAAACTGGTGGTCTTAGACTAACAGAAGAAGGTATGCTTTTCTTAATGGAAAAGATAGAACTAGCTACGTATGAAGTTCCATTTCCAGCAGACTTTAAAATAACTACCCAAGTTATTATATTTTTGGACAAGTTTATTGACTGTCCATACTACCTAACCAATCGTGGAATCACAGTAACGGAAGAAAAGAAAGCACTCGAACTGCATCTTTTCAGTGGTGATGTCCGAAAATATGGCTTGAACAAAGCTCTAAAACGGACAGATGAATTGGTAAACCCTTGATTTTACTACATAATTTTTCTTAAAAAAATTGCATTTTCTGGTTGACCTTTTGAGTAATAGGTGTTATTATATATACATACTTAGAAATTAAGTATGGCACTGAAAACAAAACGTAACAAAGGAGTACAAAGTGGAAAACATCGCAGTTAGACAAGTTAGTCCAAATGGTGCAAAGAAGAGCATTATTAGGGCATTCAAAAAACAAAGACCAATTTTTATTTGGGGACCTCCAGGTATTGGTAAATCAGACATCGTTGGACAAATTGGTTCAGATATGTCAGCATTAGTAATTGACATTAGATTGTCATTATGGGATCCAACAGACATTAAGGGTATCCCTTATTATGCGGCAAACGATAATACAATGAAATGGGCACCGCCTGTTGAATTGCCAGATGAAAAATTGGCTAAGAAGCATAAGCATATTATTTTATTCTTAGACGAAATGAATTCAGCCGCTCCGGCAGTACAAGCCGCGGCATATCAACTTATTCTTAATAGAAGGGTTGGTACTTATAAATTACCTGATAATGTTTTGATTGTTGCCGCTGGTAACAGAGAAGCAGATAAAGGTGTAACTTACAGGATGCCAAGTCCATTGGCAAACAGATTTGTTCACTTAGAAATTAAAGTGGACTTTGATGACTGGTTTGCTTGGGCAGTACAAAATGATGTACACCAAGATGTAGTAGGTTACTTGTCATTTAGCAAGAAGGACTTATATGACTTTGATCCTAAGAGTCCAAGTCGTTCTTTTGCTACACCTCGTTCGTGGTCATTTGTTTCCGATTTATTGGAAGACGATGACGATGAAACAACCACAACAGATCTTGTTAGTGGTTCAGTCGGCGAAGGACTAGCCGTTAAGTTTATGGCACACAGAAAAGTGTCAGCTCAATTACCTAACCCTAGCGAAGTACTTGCTGGTAAGGTAAAAACAATGGAAACTAAAGAAATCAGTGCCATGTATTCCTTGACTGTTTCATTGTGTTATGAGTTGAAAGAAGCTAGTGATAAGAGCGATAAAAAGTTTGACGACAAAGTTAATAACTTTTTACGTTTTGCGATGGACAATTTTGATACCGAATTGGTTGTCATGGGTATCAAATTAGCTCTTACACAATATCAACTTCCAATCGATCCAGATGAAGTTGAGTGCTTTGATGAGTTCCATGAACGTTTCGGCAAGTATATTAAAGCCGCACAAGGAGATGGTAGCTAATATTTTGGCTATTAGGGGAGGATCTTTTTTGGTTCTCCCCGCTCTTTTTGGTTGACAAACTCAATTAAATATACTATAATATACATATAACAATTAGGAAAAGATGGCACACATGACTAATATAGCAACACAAGATCAAGAAGTATTAGATAGATACGAAGAGATCAAAAAAATACCAGAAATTGAAATTACTGACGAACTTAAAGCAGAAGTTCTAGATAAGATTATTGTAGCAAGAGTAGGCTTACTACTTAGACATCCTTTCTTTGGTAATATGGCAACTAGACTTATCATTAAAGAAGCTAGTGATTGGTGTCCTACTGCCGCAACTGATGGTAGACATTTATATTATAGTGTTCCATTCTTTGCTAAGATGGATAACAAAGAAATTGAATTCGTTATTGCACATGAAATACTTCATTGTGTATTTGATCACATGACACGTAGAGAAGATAGAGATCCACAGATACATAATATCGCGGCAGACTATATTGTAAACAATACACTTGTTAGAGATGGTATTGGTAAGAAGCCTGCAGATATTCCAATTTTCCAAGACTTTAAATATGATGGTAAAACTTCAGAAGAAGTATATGATGACATCTACAAGAAGTATGATGAAGAAGAATTAAAACAATTAGGTCAATTACTTGACGAACATATTGACTGGGATAAAGATAGCCAAGATAATCAGAAGGCACCTAGCAAGAAGGGTAACAAGAAAGGTCAAGGACAACCTAGTTACTCTAAAGAAGAACTTAAAAAGATCAGAGATGAGATTAAAGAAAGTATGATGGGTGCGGCACAGGCCGCTGGTGCTGGTAAGGTTCCTGCAGAGATTGAAAGAATGATCAAGGAACTTACAGAGCCTAAGATGAATTGGAGAGAGATTCTTAGACAACAGATTCAGTCAACTATTAAGAACGACTATACTTACATACGTCCTAGCAGAAAAGGTTGGCACACAGGAGCAGTTCTTCCTGGTATTAACTATGACGAAACAATTGATATTTGTATTGGTATTGATATGTCAGGTTCGATTGGTAACGAACAAGGTGCAGACTTCTTAGGAGAAGTACAAGGCATTATGTCAGAGTATCAAGACTATAACATTAAGGTATGGTGTTTTGATACTAAGGTTTACAACGAACAAGACTTTACTGCTGATAATGGTATGGATCTTAATCAGTATCAATTAATGGGTGGCGGTGGAACAGACTTCAATGCCAATTGGGAATATATGAAAGAACAGGATATTGTTCCTAAGAGATTCATAATGTTTACTGATGGTTATCCTTGGGATAGCTGGGGTGATGAAAGTTACTGTGATACAGTATTTGTAATCCACGGACATCACGATAAGAATTTACAGGCGCCATTCGGTCTTACTTGTCATTACGAAGAGGCAAGATGAAACCAAATGCATTAAACTTTTTTGAAATGAGAGAGGTTGATTTTCAGGCTCCTCATTTCGAATACACTCATTTCCAACAACAATATAACTTTGAAACCGCACTTCATAAGTGGATTGGAAATAATCTCAAAGGCAGATACTTTATAGGCAAAACTTTGGTTTTGGATAGAGAAAACCAATACCAAAATAATGTTACTGTGGGTTTTGAAGATCCAAAAGAGTTATCTTATTTCATGTTGGCGTGTCCACATTTGAAATACTAATAAATATTAAGTAGGTATATAATTATACTACTATTAATAGGAGAGACATAAATGTCAGAAGAAAATAAAACTGCAACGGCTCCGGCAACTCCGGAACCAAGTATGGCAACTGCACCGACGGGTGCTCCTGCTAATGCTCCAGTTCAAGAACTTACAGTTCAAGACTTAGGGGTATTGAAAACAATCATTGAAGTAGCACAAAGTCGTGGGGCGTTTAAAGCCAACGAACTTGAGGCTGTTGGAAAGACGTATTCTAAACTAGAGGCGTTTCTAACTTCAATTCAAAATCAACAAGTAGCTAAAGATCCAAATGCTCCAGCACCAGCAACTGCACCAGCAACTGCTCCGGTAAGTGAGCCAATTGATCCTGCTACAGGAGAGGTAAAATAATGGCCCTAAAACATATAGGAAGATTCAAAGGTAACGGAAGAAAAGTTGCCGTTGTTTTTAGAACATTACCTGATGATCCAGAAAGTGCTTTAGTGGTACAAACTGAAAACTTAGGTGATTCAGAACACGACACATTGATCAATATGTTAGAAAGTAACACTGGTCAAAGTGCTGATGAACTAGCAGATGCTATGCAACGTACTCCACTAGGAGACGGTAGTATTATGTTAGCAAACTTCCACGTTAACGGAAAATTAACTAAGGTGAAAACTTCAGATATTGAAATGACACCAGATACACAGACTACTATTGGTCTTGATGAACTAAACAAAGTCATCGCAGAGCAAAAAGGTGTAGCAGTTAAGGACCTAGCGGTTGGCGGTAGTTCAGTTGAAGAAGTAGCAACTGCAACAACTATGCCATCAGGAGAAGCATCAGCAACTGTGGACGCGGCAAACGAGCAACCTTTAACAGACGAAGATCTAGCTAAGAACATGAGAGCAGATGCTGATCGTATGTTCAAAGAAGCTGAAAGACTACGTAAAGAAGCTGAGGATTTAAGCCCTACGAAAAAAGGCAAATCCAGTGCCAAGGCGTAGCAAACGCCTTCCACCCGACGTTGTGAACAAATGGCCCGATGTATTCGGAGACGTTGACGTTCACGCCATACCGTTAGAGTACTTACACTCATTACGAGTTCGTTTTACTAATGGTAAGGCTTGGGATATAGCAGTAGACGATAAAAAGAACCCTGTTAAATCCTTGGAAAAAACACTAAAAGAACTGTTTAATACTTATGATAGCAGTATTAAGCACGTTGATTTTAAGCTAGATACTGATCGTATTAAAAAAGATGTACAAAAACGCACCACAAAGTTCATCAAGCATCGTAAGTAATATTACTAAAAAGGTATAAATACATATAACAGATCCAGGAGTTATATAAATGGCATTAAAACTAAGAAGAGGTACAGACTCACAAAGAGGGCTTATAACGCCAGCTGATGGTGAATTAATCTATACTACAGATACTAAAAAACTGTTTATAGGTGACGGTGCTACTGCGGGTGGTAATCCCGTTGATACAGCCGGTAGTGCATTAGGTTCAAATTTAGACTTAAACAATTATAGCTTAACTGGAACAGGTAACGTTAATATTACTGGAAATATTACTGCTACTGGAAACATCACTGCTGACGGTAATTTAACACTAGGTGGTAACTTAACTGTTGGTGATGCTACATCAGATACATTAAACTTAACAGCCAAAGTTGAATCACATATTTTACCAGACGTTGATAGTGCAAGGAACATTGGTTCAAGTGTACTAAGATGGGGTGCTGGTTACTTTGGTGCTTTACACGTAACAGATGATATTAATGCTGGATCAGTAAATGCTAATATCGTTGCAGATGATTCTACAGTAGTTTTAAATAAAGCAACTGGAGCCATTAATGCTTCAGGTACTTTCAAAGGTGATGTTAATGCAACTGATAACACTAGCTTCTTTAATGCAACTTCAAAGGCAGTAAACGCCGGTGCTATTACGGCAACAGGAACTATTAGTGCTCCTGTTATTAATGCAGAAGCATTTACAGGAAATTTCAAAGGTACTATTGTTGGTGACGATTCAACTGTATTAGTTGATGCTGTCAACAGTAGAGTAAACCTAAACAATGGCGTTGTAAGTTTTGTTGAGAATCAACTTGAGCTTAACAATGTAACAGAAGTTAAACTAGGTAAAACTACAGACTCAGCTGGTCCTACATTTAAAATTACATCAGCAGATGCAAGTGCTCCAATTAACTTTGTCAACAAGGCAGGAACAAGTGTTAACAATACAAGTAAGTTAACATTTTCAGCTTACCATGGATCATTGGTAACTCCAGTAGATCCAACAGCAGGTGACTGGAATGGTGCATTAACGGCTCAATCATGGGATACAAATACAAGTGCTTTTATTCCATCAGCAGTTATGGCATTCCAAGTTGATCCAGATGAGACTGTTGCATCAGACCAAGTTAAAGGTAAATTACTATTCATTAGTAATGCAGGAACAGGAAGTTCACCAGTTTTAAAAGCTATGTCATTTGATGCAAAAGGACGTTTAAAAGTTAACGGTGCTCCAGGTGATGTTGCAGGTGCTAACTTAGATGTTGTTGGTGATGCACAATTTTCAAGTACAGTTAAGTTTGCTAACTTAACAACTACTCAAAGAGACGGACTATCTTCAGTAAGTGCTGGTATGGTAATTTACAATACTACATTAAGTAAGTTACAATTACGTACTGGTGTTGCTTGGGTCGACTTACACTAATTCAGCTTTAACTTTTCCAAACCAATTTAAAAATAAGTAACAGTATGAGCTCTATAACTCTCTTTACATCAGGGTCAACAGACCAACCAAAAGACGTGACCCATTCGTGGGATCATATTAAGAAATGTGCGACCAAAAGCATTAAAGAAATTGGATTGACTGAAGAGGATAGAGTGCTAGATGTGTTTCCTGCGAACACTATAGCCCACTACACAATCACCGGTGTTCCTGCGTTTTTAAGCGGCGCACAGTACGTTTCTAGCAACTTTAGTGCATACACCTACCTCGACTTATTTAGACGCTTTAAACCGACGTATATTGCGTTAATACCACGTCATTTAGAACTGTTATTAGGCACTAAAGGCTTTAAGGATTTGGATATGAGTTGCGTCAAATACATGGTTACAGGCAGTTCAAAAATAGACCAAAATTTTATAGATGAATTTAAAAATAAGGGAGTTCAAAAAGTCGCGAACTGGTACGGCATGACTGAGTTTCCTCCACCAATTATGATAGGTTATGATTCACCTGCATTTGATTTCAACACTATAAATCATCAAGAGAATCATGTGATGTTTATGCCATTACAAGCTACTGGCACTAACCTTCAACATTGTATTATCAACGGCAGATCAACTGGTGATATTTTTAACATGGACACAAAAGAATACCACGGTAGATTAAAAGAAGCAAATGGACATACTTGGAAAAACAACTTTTAGACTTGCTACTGAAAGAGATAGACCTTTAGTAGAACAGTTTTGTAAATCACAGAACTATTCAAACAATACATCTTTAGAAGCAATGAAATGGGAATGGTGCCTACGCAATGGTGCATGGACTGTTGCAATTCATGAAGATAAAATTATTAGTATTGCAGGTATTCATGACTTGCCTGAAGCTGGACATAACTGTTATAGATGTTTGTTCCGCGGAGCTCAACTACCAGGATACACACTAGGTACAGGAAGAGATATTTTTAAGACAGGTATACAATTAAGTTACTTACTAAACTTACAAATAGAATGGGCACCTAAGTCAGCAGACTTGTTTATTAGTACAAATATAAACGACGATGGTGGTAAGAGTCAACGTATGAATAATACTATGATGCCATTACTAGCTAAACGTGGTATTTGGTCTTTAGATCAACAAATAGAATTATATAATGTACCGCAGAACTTATGGCGTATTAATGTTCAACGTTATAAGGAAGAGCGTAACCTCTCGCTAAAGAGCGATAAGAATATTGATCAAAAATTGTAAAAGGTTTCTTTTTAATTACAATTTCTTTCATTTCATTTTTCCAATAGTCTGTGTCTTTACTTGTAGCAGTATAATGAAGTTCTAAGAATTCTTCTACGTGTTTTACTACGTTTAACCATTGCTTGTTATACACACTAGGTTTGTCCACTAGTCTTACTAGCATTTCAATTTGATATTGTATTAGCCATATTGCTTGAGCTTCTAACGGTTCAATAAATCCTGCACTTAATCCTATATTTAAAATGTTACCTTCGTAGGGGTTAGGACAATATTGACTTTCCCATTCAATCACTCTTAACTTATCTAGTTCTAATTTGTGAGGACATTTTTCTATAAATTCTGCTTTGGCACTTTCTACTGATTGATGATCTTTACTAAACACATATCCGTTTCCAATGCGATTCTGTAAGTAAATATTCCACATCCACCCGTTACTTAATGCAGTAGTTTCCGTATAGTATTTTAACATCTTATCGTAACTAGGTGCAACTATGGCACAATTATTTTTTAGGTTAGTTTTAATCATTTCTTTTGCAGGAAACAGATCACTAAATCCAGCACAATTAATAATTAAATCTGCATCAAGGTCGTCTATAGTATCAAGTGTTTTATTAATAAGTTCTACACCGTTTGGTAGTGCAACCTTATCTCTCAGCATAATACCAAACTTGTTAGCATCAACATGATAAGCATGACGCCACTTTTTAGTAGGCTTTGTATAATTACGCATCCATTCAATCTGTTCTCTATGTTCAGACTCATCAAAGCAGAAATGGTGCCACCATTCTTTGTTGTGCCAATCCTTATGACATATTGTATATTTTCTTACTGCATCACAATGGTCAAATAGGTCTTGTTCTGTTAGTCCTAGTTCTGTAATAAAGTCGTACATACTAGGCAACGTGCTTTCGCCTACACCTATTATAGGAATATCTTCACTTTGTATTACAGTGATGTTCCAATCAGTTTTCTTTGCAAGATAACTTGCAGTCATCCAACCAGCTGTTCCACCACCTACTATTGTTATTTTCATAATGCTAATATATCTAAAATTTTAGTTTCGTCTACTCTAGTTAAAAAGTGAGCTCTATCAGTTTTACCTGGATTTTCTGTTCCATGGTAAGCATTGGTATTTAATATGTAAACTTTGCCAACTTTCATATTATACTTTACTTCTCTATCTTTTCCAAAACAAAAAACTGCTTCTTCGTTTGTTTCTAAAGGTATATGTAATTTCTTTACACTACTATCTTTATGTGTTTTAATTTCTGCACCAGGACCGTGTACTGTGATTATACATTGTTTAAAACTTTCTTCTCCTAGCATTTCGATTAAATCATTCATATAATCAAAACGATACTTAGGCAATATATTACACTTATCATAAAATTCTGGGTCAAGTGTTTCAGGAAACATATCTGTATTAGCTTGACTAGGAGGAGGTAATGGTTCGTATCTTTCTTTTGGCCATGCTAGTGTGTATCCACTAATAGGACCGCAGTAGTAACCACAATAACCTAAGTCCATATATTGTTTACTAACTTCAACATTTAATCTATCAGGAAAGTTATAGAAATCAAAATACATATGATTAAATTTTTTCTTTACATCAGAGTAATACTTTTGTAGTTTATCTACATCAAGATCTAAATTTAATTCTATCGCTCCCCAATGATCTTCTTCATATAGCATTTTCCAACCAATGTCTTTAGGATCGTAATTTTTGATTATCATAGTGTTTCCTCTTTGTATTTAAGCAATTCCATTTCCTTGTCTTTAGGAACTTTAAAAAACAAATGAACTCTATCTGTTTCGCCTTCATTATGTGTACCATGTGGTATGCTAGTATTAACAAGAGTCATACGCCCATCAGCAGGTAATACGTATTTCCTATTAGGTTCAAACGTAAAATATGCTTTCTTGTTAGTTACTATAGGAATATGCACCTTTAGATAATCATCAGTATCCTTGTGAAAGTTTATTAATGCTCCTGGCGGGTGTACACTTACACTAAACTGATGTGCGAACGGAAACTTTTCCTGTAACTTCTTTGCTAATCCAAACATACATTTAGTATCTTTATATTCCTGTTTTTCTTCTTTAGTGATATTATAAGGAGGACAAGGTTTAGTTAGATCTTCTAGATTACTTTGTAATGCCCAACCGGTTACTCCTTTAAGTTTATGTCCACCAACTCCTTCTTCTTCATTGCCTTCCCATACCCACCTCATATCATTATGGTCATGCTGGAGACTTATAAAGAAGTTTCGTAACTCGTTTATATCTATTCTAGGCTTTAGTACTCTAAGATCTCTGTTCATCTACTATCCTTTTTATTTTTTCTTTCTTCCAATCATCATAACTTTCAACATAATGCTTAAAGTCAATATTTGCTATTGTAGGATTTTCAAACCAAAAGTCTAGCACTTTGTTAAACTCTTCTTGACTCATTCCTTTACCGTCTTTTTCTACTTCGCTTATTGTCATGTGAAATAGATTCGTATGTGTATTTAATGTTTCAATAGGTAGCATCTTACATCTTTGCTTTAGATTGCGTTTTACTCTAGCATAATCTTCGTCAGTATTAAAGTCTCCAGCAATACTACCTATACAAATAATATGTTTTACTTTACCGTATACTGCATTTAAAAGTTTTATTTGATAGTCGTCTATGCAACTAGCATTAACAAACACATCATTTTTTAATATTTCATTTACAATATCGTCAAAGTTTTCATTAAAATCATACCCTGTTTCTCTGCTTAATTGCGTTACATTATAACCTTGGTACTTAGATAACTTGGCAAAATAGTCATGTAGCCAATTGAGTATGTAACTACCCGAATGTCTAATTCCTTTTCTACTACCTGTTATCGCTACGTTCATAAAGTTATTTCCTTGTTAAGTATCTTTAATAAGTTTTCGTGTGTAGGTTTTGTTTGTATATGCACCCTACTTTCTTTACTTTTATTAATTGTACCATGTGGAATAGCGGCATTAATTACATAAGCCTTGCCTGGCTTCATGTTATATTCTCTTTCTAAATTTTCTCCGTACAAGAATAAAGCATTTGGATCACTGTCTACTGGTATGTGCAATCGTTGTACGTCTGGCCCGTCGATGTGTTTTCCTAATACAACACCAGGTTGATGATGTCTAATACTTGTATCTCTCCATACAGCTTCACCTAGTTGATCATATAATTTTTTAAAGTATCCGAACTTAAACTTTTCCTGAACAGATTTTTCACCTGGATTAATTAGTTCTGGATATAGGTCTTCTCTTCCTGCCCATTTAGGAGTACAAGGAATTTCCTTTTCGCAATACCAACTGATCTCCATTACTAATATTTCTTCTGGTATTTCTAATTGATCCTTAATATATTTTATTATATGATACCCTTCATCATGTACACCTCTGCCTTCTGATCCTACTTCTCCTGCAAATGCTGTGTCTATGTTTTTTAAATGATATTTCTCTTTTAAATATTCTTCTTTACGCCAACTAAAATATAGATGATTGTATTGCTCATGTACTTGCTCATACCAGCTTTGTAAGAATAAAGAATCAAGATTCCAATCTAATTCTATTATATCCCAATCCTTGCTATTTAAATATTCTAAACTATATGTCATTGGTCCAAACCTTTCCATATAGATGTATTCTATTTGTACTACCTTTGTTTTCCACACTATGAGGAATTGTTGTGTTTACTAGATAAGCCCAACCTGGTTCCATATGAAACTCTTCTCCGCCTATGATCCAATTACTATCTTCATTGGTGTGTATAGGTATGTGTACTCTAATCTTATCTGTGCTATCCTGATGCGTAATTAGTTTAGTACCTGGCGTGTGTATAGTTACTAACCACTTCTTACTACGCATAGGTAATTTTTCTACAAGCTCTAGTCCGTAACCAGTAAAACATTTACGAGGATTTAATTCATCGTTATCGTTATCTTTGTATTCTTCTTTTGCACAACCTTGTTCAAAAGGTTTAGGTCCTGGTTCATCACTGTTCCAACAAAGTGTATAATAGGCCGCATCGTCTGGCAAGTAATGTCCTGTCTTTGCTTCAGGGTCACTAATAGGAAACTTCCACACATGATGATTCTCACCTATAACAAACTTCCAATCAGAAAAATTTTCTTCAAGGTCTTTATACCAAGTTTGTATTTTATCTACATCAACTTCAAACAGTTTCTTAACTTTAAAGCCTAAGTCAAGAGGTTCATGTTTTTCAATGTACCGTTTGAAATCTTGGGTGTGTTGTTCCATCTGTGTTCCTTATACTTTGTCTTAAATCCATTGCAACATAATCGTGACCATATAATATTAAATCATTAGGTACTAGTTCTCTAAATTTTTTAAACTTGTTTTCTAATACTTCTGGTTCTAAATTCCAATGAAGCATTTCGCTTGACCAAATGTTTGTAGTCCATAACACTTTGTTACCTTGTTGTGCATTAATTATATGAAATAGTTCTTCTGGTTCATTTACAATATCAATCTTATAGTAAGCATGATCTAGTTCTACATATCTATCCCATAGCTCTTTAAATGCTTCTCTACCACCATGTTCTTCAACTTCTTGTAACCAAAACGACTCGTAATTGCCTCTATATGTTGAACTGAAGTTATAGTTTAGGTCGTGTTCCAATAGCCATAGGTGTAAATCGTAGCCATCCCATGTTTCTATTAGGTCTCTTTTATACAATAAACTAGCATCACACCAATCAAAGTAATGTACCTTAGTACCAGGGTGTTCCATTGTACGATCATGAAATCTATTTGCGTTTAATATTGCAAGTGGTTTAAATCCTGCGGCCGCACTAAACAAATGTTCAATAGGTTGTGTTGTACGTATTCCTTCGCTTGAAAGTGTTTCTGTGTTAAAAGCATAAACACGATTCTTTTCTATCTTCTCTTGATAGTCTAGTTTGCGTAACCAAGCCTTTTGGCTTTGATTTAATTCATCTACTTGCCAATAATCTTTGTGTATCCAGCTCTTTGATAATATATCTGACTTGTTATACGGATATAAAAATATTTTACAAGCTCTCATATCGCTAGTTAAGTTATCTATTCTTATGCCTTCTCTTAAGGCTATGTCAATCCAATTAGATCCGTCTGAAGTTATTTCCCATTGTTTTTGTGATTCAGCAAAGTCAATCCAAGCAGGTGTATAATCAGCATGAACAGTTTCTTCACTTAATTTAAAGTTTTGTAACTTGGGCTTTCTATCTTTATAAACACCAATCTCGTCAAACTCTGGCTTACCTAGTTCTACCCACTTGTCTACGTTTACAAATAGATACTGTCTATGTAATCCTGGATACGCACCTTTTGTAAGGTAATGTTGTTTTGTTTTGTCCATGATATGACCTACAACAAAGAAATTAGGATTATCTTTTGCGTAACTTAAACTTTGATCTAAGAGGCTTGGTCCTCTAGTTAATAGTAATCCCTGTGCGGCAATCATGCAATACTTTTTATCTTCTTTGATTGCATTTTCTAAAATAGTTTTAACACTATTACTAGATCCTACATACTTACAATACCCCATCTTAATCATACGATTAATATAAAAGTATGTCATGTCAAAACAACGTTTTTGTACAAACTTATCTGGAATATCTCGTGAAATATCAAGTATGCCAATGGCTACTTCGTTACCTACATTAAGGGTATCATAGTATCTGTCTACTGAAACTGAATTCCAATCTTTCATATTAACCCCTATTGGTGAAATAACTTTGTCTTAACACATAAAAGAAATCTCTAATACGTCTTCCTAACTCATAATGTATAATCATATGTATGCGTGGCTTATCACTTCTATTCCATACACTATGAACGTTACTAATATCCATTAAGAACGCACTACCTTGATCTTCAAAAGGAACTTTACCATGATCTTTAAAAACAAAATCACAACCTTCTGGATTGTTTAAACTAATATTGCAAACACTTAAACGTTTTTCTGAATCATCTCTGTCTTGATGTGGTAATATATATCCACCTGGTTCAAGCAACATGAAACGCACACGGTTTAGATACTCTGCTGGCCAAACATCAGTTAAAAACTTTTTAGTTTCAGGACATTTATCAGCTACCCAGGTCCAATCTAACTGTTTGATAGAGTCTTGTCTATCTCCATAGCTGTCAAGGCTCTGTGTATCTTCATTTAATCCGTGTAGTGTTAAACTACGCCACCCTTTTCCGTATTCTTCTCTGTGTTCATGAAAAGAATCTATTAAGTTTTCCGCTTCATGGTACATACCCTTCCAAGGTTGGTTATCTAAAGCACTTAGACGAAAATAAGGCCATCCACTTTCCGTTACAATCCACTTTGGATCGAACTGTTCTGGATATTTTTGAGTCTTTATTATACCATTTGTATCATGAAATTGGTGTAGTTCTTGCATACACATATTTATTGCCACAACCCCATTAAATACTCTGTTTATGACGTTAAATACAGTATGCCATTCTTGAAATTAAAAGACATAGATACGGTGACAGTAGACTTTACGAGCCATTGTAATGCGATGTGCGGAAACTGTGCAAGAAACATAGGTGGAGTACAAGTTAATCCTAGTATGCCTCTTGAACACATGAAACCTGCTACTTGGAAGAACCTTTTTACTGAAAAAGTATTGGAAAACATTAACAAAATTATATTCAATGGGTCTTATGGAGACCCGTTACGTAATCCTTATATCTTTGAGTGTTTAAATTATTTAAAACAATATAACAAACCAGAGATACATATACATACCAATGGTGGAATGAATGGACCTAAGTTTTTTGCGGAACTGGCAGAGTGTTTAAAAGACTTTCCTTTTCCAACTCATGTAGTTTTTAGCATAGATGGATTGGAAGATACTAATCATTTGTATAGAAGAAATGTACAATGGCATAAGGTTATGGAAAATGCAAAGAGTTTTATAGACGCAGGTGGACTTGCACGTTGGCGTATGATAGTATTTGAACATAATGCACATCAACTCAAAGACGCAGAACAATTAAGCAAGGCCATGGGCTTCGGTAAGTTTGATATTAATGGTGGCTATACCTTTAGTGCAATAGATAGTGTGGTAGGTGAAGCTATAGAAAAATTTAAGGCAAGTAAAAAAGACGATGCACGAACAATTAAATATAACAAAGAACATTTAGATAATGTAGATCGTGTAAAAGGATTATTAAAAGAAGGATTTGACAAAGGACATATTACTTGTAAGTGGCAAAAGAAAAAGAAGATACAAATTAGTCATGTAGGAGAAGTATTTCCTTGTTGTTATTTAGAAGCTGAAAGATATCCCAAAGATGCTAATAGCATATACGCAAAAGATGTAACAGATATGAACTGGCTTAACATTAATAACAATTCTTTAGAACATATATTAGATAGTGATGTTCTAACAACTCCTAGTGAAAACAGATTTAAAATATGTGAGGTAACCTGCGGTGAAATGTAAGTATTTAGAACATCAAATTTGTACAAGATCAGACGGTCAATATCGTTTATGTTGTACTAGCTTTGAAAAAGATAACAAAGAAACCATATACACTCATACACCACAACAATGGCACGATAGTGATTTCCATAAAGGTGTACGTGAACAATTAGATCGTGACGAATGGCCTGATGCTTGTATTAAATGTCAAGAAGCAGAAGAAAAAGGTTTAGAGAGTATGCGTACTAAAGTTAAAGAAGATGGTACTAGATACGTTAGAAATCACTTTGGCCCAGGACTTTCGCATTGGGATCTTCGATTTGGTAATAGTTGTAACTTAAAATGTATTAGTTGTTTCCATTTATCTAGTAGTAGTTTAGCCGAAGAGGCTATTGCTATGCAGAAAGCAGGAGTACAACCACTTCATATGCCTTTACTAGATGAGCCTAACTTTAATTGGGTTACTGAGGAAACATTAAAACACTTTGAAAACTTACCTGATATGAAAGAAGTTTACTTAACAGGTGGAGAACCAATGATGGTTAAACACTTACCTGGCTTTTTAGATAGACTAGACCCTACTGTATGTGTAAGATTTAATACTAATGGAACATTATGGAACCCTAAAGTATCAAAGATATTAAAAAAGTTCCGTACAGTAATTATGAGTATGAGTATTGATGCGGTAGATCATAAAATAGATTATATTAGACACGGAAGTGATTGGGATATTATATCAGAAAATACACAAAGGTATGCAGAATTTTGTACTGTAGATGTTACTCCAACTACCAGTGTATTAAATGCAATATACGATGACGAAATAAGAGAGTATTGTGCAAAGAATCGTTTTAAAATTTATGATAACTTACTAATAACTCCTTATTGGTTACACGTAAAAAATGCACCAGACGAATTAAAGAAAAAGTTTACAGGAAACATTGCCAAGTGGGCTGACGTTGATGCTGACCCTGAATGGCAAGATAAGTTTAGAGAATATATAACAAAATTAGATAACTGGAGAGGTATGCATATTAAAGATTACCTACCAGAGGTAGCAAAAGCCTATGGACTTGATTAAGAAAAATTTAGAAAAGAATAGAGAAGTTTATAAACTTGAAGATAGATATCGTAAAGTTTGGTATGATATAGATATGGATCGTTTAGAAGAACACGTAACTATACTTGAAGATGTTATTCCTGGATATGTTTTAGATTATGGCAAGACAGAAAACAGTATGTACATAGACTATCATATTGTGCCAGGCACTCCTGCAAATACATTCGCACACACTCCTCAGTTTATAAAAAGAATACACGATTTCTGTCATGAGACACTTGAACAAACATTGCCTTATGCACACTACGATTGGGTATTAAGTAATATAATGATTGACGGAGATAACACTTATCTAGTTGATTGGGATAACGTAGGCATTTATTCCCCTGAAGAGATTAACACCAAGATAGAAAAAGATTTAAAATCTGCATTTGGAGGTTCTTATGACCCCACAAGCATTTAGTTATCCTATAGTAGCAAACAATGGAATGATTTATATTCCACCATTTGGTCTGACAGAGTCTATTGACTATATGTTAAAGTTTAATCCTAAAGACGAAACATTTACAAGAATTAAATTAGACGTTAGTGATTGCACAGAAAAATGGATATGGGGAACTGCTTGGAGAAACAAAATTATTGTGCTACCTTATAACGAAGATAATATTCTTATTATAGATACAGACGATGATAGTGTAGAGTATAGTGAAGTAGAAAAAGGAAAAGGAAAATATATACAAGGTCACATACACGGAGATAATTTATTCGCTTTACCTTACGGTGAACACGAACCATATGACTACGTATTAAATTTAGCTTTACCTTATATGTATCCAGACCAAGAAAAATTAAAGTTACCTACTAACGATTGTAAGAAATGGCATACTACACAAATAATAGATGGAATTATATATGGGTTACCTAGAGGTGAAAGTTTAGATAATAGCTTTAATTATAGAATAGAATTTGATTGTAGTAATGAAGAATATGAATTAACAGATATGCTACCTGAATGGGAAGACTATGAACACGATGGCTTTAATAATAAAAAGTATACTACAATGGCTAAGGTTGGCAATAGGTTATATGCTCCGCCTTATAGTGAAAACCCTAACTTTGATGTATTAACTAAATTTGTTGATGGTAAATGGATTACTGAACGTACAGGTATTAAAGAAACAAGCAGAACATACTTTGCTCATAGTGTTGCAAGTAATGGTAAAATATTTTGCCCTCCAGCAGGACACGAAGAAACATGGAGTGAAATGTTAGTTATAGACCCTTCAGCAGATAACGGTCATGATACGTATTGGCACACAGTTAATTTAGGTATAGGAAAAGAAAGTAAAAAATTCTTTGCAGGTGTTGAAAACAGTAAAGGATATCTTTACTTTATGCCAAGAGGTGGTTGCGTATGCGAACCTGAAAGTACTTGGAAAAGCCAAGGTGACTTAACAGAAATACTTAAACTAGATATTAGAACAGAAGAGTTTACTACAATAGATGTAAGCAAATTATTTAAAGATGATACAAGTATTGAAAAATATAATAAGTGCGTAATTTTAGATGACGTAATATATGCTTTCCCTTACGGACAATCTAAAGACTTTCATAAACTTTTAATATTTGATACTCTTACAGAGAAAGCAAGAACAATGGATTTAAGAGATGTATAAAGCATTTGAAGATCATTATAGAGAACTAGACATTAAGCATTTGTTATTAGCAGAGCATGATGGTGAATTAATATCTCCACCCTTTGCAACTGAGCTTTGTAAAGATTATAGTAAGGTGGCAGTTTTTGGGGATTCCGTTTCCTATATAGATTTAGATTTACCTCCTGTTACAAGTAAAATTAATGCTACTGCAAGAGTTAATGATAGCACTTGGTTAATTCCATATGGCTATTGGGACGAGTTTAGAACAGTAGTAGAGTTAAAAGGTACTACACCTATATACCATACACTAGACAAAGGCGGTATGGGACAATTTTATGGTTGTGCTTCTAACGGAACTACTGCTTGTAGTTTTCCTTTAGGAACTTCTAACACATCTTTTTTACTATACATTGATGAAAAAGGATTGCATACACAAGACTTTGATGCTGAAATGAGAAAGAGTCATATGGGTACTGCATACTGTAATGGAAGATATTGGAGTATGCCTAGAGGTGACTTTAGAAACTATAATGTATTAGTAAGTTATGACGGCAAGGATATAGAGAAGTATCCAATACCTGTTGACCATACTTTAAGTAGAAAGTTTACAGATTTAATTCCAGTAGGAGATACGTTATACAGTTTACCATATGGTGAAACAGCAGGACTTACTCAGGTTGTAGAATTTAATACAGAATACAATAGTGTATCTACACACGAACTAAACGTTCCAGACTTTGCTAAAAAATATAATGCTCAAGTGTTAGTTGACGAAACTATTATTGGTGTACCATATGGTGACGGAGATGACTTTGAAAGTAAGTACGGTGTTGTGTTTGATACAGTAACAAAACAGAGTAGACCTTTTGATATTGAAATAGGCTACGGTGGCAAGTACAGATTTAAATGCGGTATTGCATATAAAGGCAGAGCAATATTTTTGCCTAGTGGAACTCCAGGCTTACCTATTATAAGTGTAGCAACAGATGGTACGTTTCATGCAACAAAAACGGACAACTCAAAGTTGTTTGGAAGACCTATTATATATAAAGAAAAACTTTATACCTTGGTTTTCAACACAATTGATAATACCCATAGTTTGGTTACAATAGATGAATGGTTAAGGATACATGAGGTTACCAAAATATGAAATGTCTAGCACCATGGCATAGTATTTTGGTACGTTTTAACGGTGATATAGTACCGGACGGAGTATACAAGGCTCGCTATGGAAACGTGCTTAAATCGTCTTTAAATGACGTCTTAAACAGCTATACAGCAACGCACACTAAAGATTCTTTGCGTATGGGTCAACTACCACCCGAGTGCGAACAATGTGCTTTAAAAGAAGAATCTGTGGGTCATAGTAGGCGTTTATTCTTCCGTGATATACTTAATCCAATGGTTGAAAACAAGGAGTACGATTACTCCAAAAACTTCACAGACATACTATTTTTGGAGTTTAATATGAGTAATATCTGTAACCTAAAATGCCGTATGTGTAATGGTATTAGTTCAAGTGCTTGGGTCAAAGAAGAAAAGAAATTAGCTGAAATATCAGCAGACTACCAACGCCCAGTAGATCATCCTGAATTTGGTTATACTAATAAAAGTGAAGAAATTATTCAAAGATTATTTGAGGATCCTACACCATTTATGAACTTACGTTATCTAAGTATTAAAGGTGGAGAACCTTACATGGAACCTGCAAACAAAAAGATATTGCAGAAGTTTATTGACTTAGGAGTTGCAAAAAATGTTACACTTGACTGGACAACGAATGGTACGATCGTTGATGAAGAAGTACAGGAACTTGCTAGACACTTTGGCGAAACTAAATGGACAGTAAGTTTAGAAGGTACTGGTAGCTTATACGAATACATTAGAGGTGGTAAGAACTTTACATTTGAACAGCTCAATGAAAATCTAAAACAATATGACTTTGATAGGATCATTATTGCTGTAACTGTGATGGCATATAATATCTCACACTTAGATAAAATACATTGGTGGTTTGAAGAAAATAAAAAAGACAACTGGGAAATATATTTTAATAATGTAGTAGCCACTCCTGCATATTTGAATCCAAGAGTTTTACCTAATAAGATACTTGATAAGATTGATTTTAGATTTCCTAATATAAACTATACAAATAACGATAGTAAACTATTAGATACGTTTGTAAACTATACTAAAGATTTAGATAAAATTAGAGATACAAATGTTTTAGATCATTGTCCGGAACTTACTGATCTTTTTGTATAGGATCCATTGCCATATAATGAATATTAATATCTGTAGGACTATCAATTACCCACTTAACAAACTGTCCAGCTTGTTGTAAACTAATCTTATTCCTATTGTCTTTTCTTTCTTTTTGACTCTGTGAACTTAATTGTCCAAATGCTATATTACTAACTTTTATTTCGCTGTTACCCCAACAACTATCATTACTCATTTTCTTACTCAACCCGTCTAATAATGTTTTATTGTCAATGTAATTTTGAGGACTATAACCTGATTCCCAATAAGAACTAGTACTGCTTATGTTTATTATGTGTCCTCTTTCAAACTTTTTATAAACTTCTTCTAGTATTCTATTCTGTTGTCCATCTGGACCATACAAGCTGTTTACAAATACATCAAAGTCTTTCGCATGGTTGGCAACTTTTTCTGCGTCATTCATATCCCAGCCATTATGACGTCCTATGAATTCTACCCTATTGTTATTGTATGCTTCGTAAATACCTTTGCATAAACCTTCATAGTTAGGATTTCCTGTTACTAATATTCTACTCATGATGTTTGTTATTTCCTTTATGCCAACCTATGTCTTGAATATTTGTGCTATTGCATTTAGGACATACCCACCATTCATCTGTGTTATCATCTGTTGCTAGATCCTGTGCTACACCTCTCCAACCACAGACACCGCAGAGCCAGTTCCAGATTTGATTCATTCCTTCAGCAAGTGCTATGTTATCTTCCATTCGTCCTGTTCCTTCCTTATGTATATGTCGCTTAAACAACTGCATATACTCTTACCACAAACTATAGGTTCTGTAGGCAATTTATATCTTTCCAAGTTACCTATTGCTCCTCCGAATTGGCAGTCTGCTCTATACATATTACCCCACATATCTATATTGACACCATCTATGCCAGCCCAACATTTCCAACCTACAAACTTATTCTTGCCTTCTAGTATAAGTTCATTAGCGTCAACGTCTTTAGCATCTTCAAACCAATCATTAAGTTTTAATTGCATCTTTCCTCTGTGTACATCTTTATCATCAATCTTTCTAGTAAAAGGCCAATTTTTTATTAGATCCTTTTGTTTGTCTGTGTAAGTAACTACTTCATTTGTAATGTTATCGCTATACGTTTTATCAACAATTACCTTTGGCCATATTGTTGCGTTAGCTGTACTACTAAAGATTTTTTCTGATATACTAAATGCTTCATCGAAATCATCTGGTAACAACATCATATTAATTACTGTTGTAATTTTAGATTCATTAATAACCTTTATAAAATGCTCTGGGTCTGCGTATGCTTTATGATAACTTAACATCATAGCATCTGTGAAAGGAGCAATACGTTTAAAGTATTCCGGACTTTGACTACCGTTACTTACAAATGAAAACTTATGTCCTTGTTCTTTAACACATTCGGCCATGTCAATAAAATGTTTCCAGTATGTAGGTTCGCCGCCACTTATTCTAAAACAAATATCCTTTTTTACTTTTAAATTTTTTATAAAACGTTCTACAGTTTCCCAACGTGGCTGTCCTGTACTACCATTATGTAGTATGTCTGGACAATACTCACAACGATAGTTACATTTATTAGATAGTGTCCAACTAACTAAAAACCAATCGTTCTTTGTAATGTCCTTGTAGCCTAGTTTCATTACTCACTCATACTATGTTTTATAATAAGATCGTGTGTACGTTCATTTAACTTAACTGTTAAAATTAAAGCATATAGCCCGTCACTAAAACTAAACACACTATGATCTTTTTGAAAGTTAATAAAATATAAAAATCCTGGATCTGGATACATAGGCTTACCGTCAAGCATATGAACAAAGTTCTCAGGTTTACAATTTCCCATTACCATAAGCAATCTAAAGTATTCTGGATCTGCTCCTGGCCAATCTCTATGTGGAGGAAAGAATCCTCCTTGGTCAACACGTAATAAATGAACACGCCCAATGTCTGGTGAAAATACATCAACAAGTTTTGCTAGTTCAGGCATCTTATGATATACTTCAGTAGGAGTTGTGAAGTTTTCTTCTTTCATTTCAACATCATGATAACGTTGCATATGACCAAAACTATTCAGATGATAATTATCCATCACATCACCACTATGGCTTGTTATAGGTAATCCCCATCTATTGTTAACTTTATCTTTCTTAACATTGTACGGGCACCAGTTATCCTTAAACTGTTCTAAATCTCGTACACATTCCCATGGATCAACTTTTAATTTAAGTTTAACTGTATCACCTAAATTAGTAAGTCCGTTCCATAGCATCGCTCTATTAATGTCCATTAATATATTCTCCTAATTCTTTAAAAGTTTTGCTATAATCAGTCCCTCTAGTTTTATCAGTTACAGCCAAATACTCACGCAAAGCCGGTAGCTTATTACTCCAATCGTCCTGCATCATGTATTTAATCAACCCTCTCCAACGTTGAGCACCATATGGGTGCTGGTTGAATTCCAAATTAAACTTCTGTCTATCTATGAAGTTTTCTACTTTGCCCTTTATCCAAAGTTTTGCTTCCTGTGGTAAAACTTGTACATTTAGATATGATGGCAAATAAACCAAATGTGTTCCTATAATACCTCCTCCAAACATTGAAGGATTAATCTTGCTAAAGCCTTGATCCATTTTCCATTCAGCTAATTCATCTATGTAACCTACATTTAGTAATTGTACTGCACAGGCAATATTAATAACTGTATTATCCTTTGTATTCTCATCTAGCCTTCTTAAATTAGTTTCAACGTCCGACCACTTGCTTGGGTAACGTATGTAATCGTTACGTTCTCCGTAAGCATCTATGCTAAAGTTAAAACGTACTTCTTTAAAATGTTGCCATAACTTAAATAACTTGTCTGGCAATTCTAAACCATTTGAGTTATATCTTAAGTTACAGTCTTTGGCATATCCTTCGTCAACCATGAACTCTAATATTTTATAATGTTCTGGTATTAACAATGGCTCGCCACCTGCAAAATATAATTCTTGTATATTAAATGCTTGATGCTTCATTGTATCTATGAAGGATCCTTTTTTATACCAAGTATAATCAAATTGATCGTCCCAACCTTGATCTGCAATAAGATCTTTATTCTTATACTGTGGCATTTGTAGTTTCCATTCCTTAATCCAACTTGAACTATCATGTGGACTACACATAACGCATTTAAGTTGACATAGGTTACCTAAACGTAAATCAAAGTAAGGAATACTTACAGGTGCAGTACCATCTTCTTTTGTACTAGCAATGAGTTGATCAAAGTCTACACGTTGTTTCCATTCTTCAGTTTCCCATAGACGCTTACTTGAAATACCTTTTGCTTCTTCACTAAAACATTTTGTACAACTACTAGGTATTTCACCGTTCAGCATTTGTAATCTTGTTCTTCTCATGTGTTCGCTATTCCATACTTCTTCTATTGTATGGTCACGTAGGTTCATAGCAATACCATCTTTCTTAACAAGTCCTGCTGTCTTTTCATCTTGTTTACCCGCACCACTGGCATTGGCAGTACAACAAACTCTAACATCACCGTTAGGTCTTGTAGCTAAATGTATCCAGGGTAATGGGCAAAATGTTTTACTCATACTATCGCTTTTCCTACTTGTTCACCTATTTTTTTATAGTCTAATATTTTTCCTGTAACAGTACAGTCTTTCATATTGTTATAATTAATCGCTTGTAGTGTTATGCAATCACCTGTTGTTTGTGCAAGTATACCTATTGCACTATGACAATCACCGTCTACAAACTTCAATGCTGTACGTTCTGCTAATACACAATAAAATGTATCCAGATGATTTATTTGCCTTACTAGAGCTGTGTAAGGGCTCATAGTACGTGTCTGTATAGCAATAACACCTTGTCCAACTGCTGGTAACATTTTATCAAATCCAAACGTATGTGTAATATGATCTTGTAAACCTAATATCTCTATTCCAGATCTTGCCAGTACAACTGCATCATACTCACCGTTTTCTACTTTTCTAATTCTTGTTGGTACATTACCTCTAATATGTTTTACTACTAATGATTCATCTATTAGTGTAAGCTGTTCTAATCTTCTTGGTGATCCTGTTCCTACTACTGCACCAGGGTGTAGTTTTCCTACTACACAATCTCTTGGATCATTACGTTTCAGTACTCCTGCAAGAATTAACTCCTTGGGCATTATAGTTGGTAAATCTTTTGTGCTGTGTACTGCAATATCAATAGTTCCGTTAAACAATTCATCTTCTATACGTTTACAAAATACTCCTTTGCCGCCTATGTCAGCGATAACTTTATGTTCATGAATATCTCCGTCTGACTTTATAGGAACTATTTCTACAGTACAGTCTAGCTGTTCTAGTTTTTTAGTTACTAGTTCTGCCATAGCTAATGACAGTTCGCTACCTCTACAACCTAGTTTGACTTTCATTGTTTTCTTCCTATTAGCATATACCTTGTGTACTTAGGCAATTCTAATTCTGATTCTTCAGATACGTTTAGTTTAGACTTGCGTTTAAATTCTGCTAGATCTTTCATACAGTTTACGTGTTCTTTATGCTCAAAGTAGTTATTACTTTGTAAAATAATTTGTGCTCCATCAGGTACATTACCTAACCAAACATTATATTGTTCTTCTGTAATGTGTTCACAACTTGTATTAATAACAAAGTATGGTTCTCTTTTATATTCATAGTCACACATATCAGAAGTTACACTTTCAAACTTACCTTCCATCTCATAACGTTTATTCATCATACTAGCAATTTCTTGACACTTGGGATCTATATCAATACTTGTGATATGTTTAATTCCTAGTTCACTATTAAACATCATACAAGCTAATACACCATTCCACCCTCCATGTATTACGCACTCTGCGTTTCTAATTGACTTATGTTTTTCAAGTGCTTCAATCAACCACAGCTTACTCTTGATCTGTCCACCCCAGAAACTTTCAAGTGTACGATCCTTGTCTTCGCTGTTACGAATTGCGTCCATCCAATACTTTATATCATTGATATCTATTTTCATTAAAAGCCTATTCTTATTCCTATATTATGATTATCTCTGATAACATCATAATTATAAACAATGTTATACGTATGCCATATAGCTCTATACTTTTCAGGTATCATCTTTGTTGCTTCATAGTGTGCAAATCCTCTAGCAATAAAATAAGTTATAACTTGAAACTCATTTGGGTGCTTACCTAATATTTTATTCTTTTCATAATAGTTGTCATTGTTTGCTATTTCTAAAGTCTGTAACATATCTATTGTTTGTAATATATTAAAAGCAATGATACCTTTCTTATCAGTTTCTGTTAAAGGTTCTTTGTAAAACTTTTGCAACTCTATTGCATTTGCAGGAAACATCATTATATATAAAAATAAAATTACTCTTGCTATCATTTTCTAACTTTCTTGTTATACTCCAATGCTTCTTTTAACAAGGTTAAATCAACACCATTTTGTTTTGCGGTATAAATTATTGCTTGTATATCTTTAGGAAAACAATGTCCACCAAAGCCTCTTTCTTTTGTAACTTCGGTATGACTTGTACCTATGCGTTTATCTGCACCTATACCTGTTGCAACTGCATCATAGTTAATACCTGTTGCTTCACATAAGTCATATACTTGATTAAAGAATGCAACCTTGTTTGCTAAAAAACTATTACGAAAGTATTTAACTAGTATTAATTCACGTGGATCTGCAATACCAATGCTAATATTACCTAATACATTAACAAAGACTGACTGCCAAAAGTTTATGTTTCCGCCACCAAACATAAAATCCTTTGTATTCAATAGATCCTGTTCTGCTGTATTGTTGCGTAGAAACTCTGGGCTAAATGTTATATCCCTATCTGGAAAGTGTTCCATTAATGTTTCCCAACCTTCTAAACTAATTGTACTCTTTATTATAACAGGTACTTTAGGTGAACGTTCTATTACATCATATACACTATTAATTAAACAAGCACCGTTTTCATATGACGGTGTTGCTGTACATACAATTAATCCTTCCGTATCACTACTCATATCTTTGTATCCTTTAAACGGATCATATATTTCTATGTCGTAATGACCTCCAAACACCTTATGATGTGCTTGTCCTACTGCTCCATACCCTGCAATCGTTATTTTCATTTCTTCTCCACAAATTGTTCACGTAACTTATCAAAACTTCCACATTGTTTTGAACATTCTTTTAATCCACAAGTTGACCATTGACTGCTTATTAAGTCAAAGAACCCACTATCAAATATTTCTTTTAAACTTTCGTCGTGTAAGTTAGGAAACCTTTTAACTTTCATCATATAATCCATCTTACTTGGGAACAGTTGAGGCATCCATTTTAAATCTAACCAACAGCAAGGAGCAACATCACCACCTGCACTAATATATAACATATGATCTTCAACTGCTTTACAATTAATCTTTGGTAATTTTTCTTCTCTGGCCGCTTCAGCTGGTGCTATCATTTCTAAACTTTTATCTGACGGATATAACGTATCAACTTTATTCCAGTTTTCATCTATAACATCAAACTTTCCATCTCTAAAACGTGTTGTATGTTTTACTTGAAACTCTTTAAAACCTAATTCTTTAGATAACGCACGACAGTCTTCAAGTTGATGTTGATTGTGTTGAAAGACTAACATATCCCAACGTGCTTCTCCGCCGGCTTCAATAAATGTTTTTGCATTGTCTATAATTTTGTTCCAGTTTGTGTTTACTCTATATCTTGAGTGTGTATCTTCTAATCCGTCAATACCAAATGCCGCCACAACTTTTATTTTTGCAAGTTCTCTCCACCATTGTGCTACACGACCACTTCCGTTAGTGTGCATTGTTAAACCCATTGTTTCATTATTTCTTCTTAGGTACTGATATATTTCTAATGTATCCTTTGCAACAATAGGATCACCTAGGTTACCGCACATATTAAGATGCCATAGTTGTTTTATAAAATCTACACTGAACCATTTTTTAAATAATTCTATATTAACTTCTGCCAAAGTGATAGAGTCAAGTAAAGGACCACCATGCACACGTCTAGCACACATAGGACATTTCGCTTGGCATTTAGAAGTAACTTCTAAGTGTATCGATTTTATATCTTCTAACTTATACATTCTTTTCCTTTGGTATCTTACTGTCTGCACTACTAACACACGTTGGAGTTATACAAGGCATTGGTGCATTAAACAGCTTAAATCCTTCTTCTAACGTGCCTAAAGGTTCATCATGGCAACTATATGCACGTTTCACTTCATTGCTTCTTATAATACAACTTTGATATCCACTGTTACACATCCAACCTTTAAATTTGTTAAATCCGTATGCGTTTAATCTTTCTGCTTGATCAATCCAGTATTCTATTCCTTTAGCATCATATAATGCGACTTGGTAACCGTCTTGTTGGTTTTCGGTTCGTAAAATTTCTTTTTGGGCTTCCGTATAACCATCCACGACAAAACTAGCAGTAGGATCAGACTGAGGCTTGAGTGTAACATGAAGGCCCCTATCACTAAATCGTTTACTTCGTTCATAATATTCCTCCCAATGTTCAGGCACCATTACCTGATTGATTGTTACAAGGACATCATTGTCCTGTAAATATAAAAGTTTGTCACCAAATTCTTTCTCATTGGCAAATTCCGCATGGAAACTTGCAGTAATACTTCTTCTGTCCATAACATGAGTTGCGTCTAACCATCTTGTCCACCAACGTTTTGCAGGACTGCAATTACTTGTCATGTGTATACTTAAATATTTACTTTCGTAATCTTCATAGTGTTTAATTAAATCAATAAACTTTTTATATGCTGTAGGTTCACCGCCACTAAAACTAAAATGAAACTTGTCAAAGCCATTTTCTCTAGCTTGTCGTTTTATCTCGTCTATTGCATTTGTATAAATCTTAAATTCTTGATGGTCGGGTGTACTGCTTCTAGCATAGGGCCAACAATAGCTACAATTATAGTTACAAAAACGTCCAAGGATCCAGGACACAGAAAACAAGTTGTTTTCCAACATAGTCCTTTGTCCTAGTTTTGTTATATCCTTAAAGGGTATCATTCATTTCATCCATATGGAAACGTTCTTGTAACCAATCAAAGTCATTTATTTTTGCTAAAGAGCTAGGCTCAGACTTGTAATTATTACCATAGTCACGACCACTCCTAGCGCCAAGGATACAAAATCTACCGAACTCTTTTTCAGAGCCCGTTGTACACCATGTATCAAGTCTTTTATTTGTTTCATCATCTTCTTGCCCCTGTATTATTTTACTAGACAACTTAACACATTCTCTAAAAGCACTTTTCCAAGTACTAAATTCATCTGTGTTAAAGCTAGTAATATTACTCACGAATGGCATAGCCTTGAACCTATCACTTATACTGGTAGTCATATCAGTACTGCTAATATCTACGTTCATAGTGAGACGTCTAGGTAGGAGTTTGACACCTCCATAACCGTAGATTAAATTGTTGATAGGATTTCGGCTACGCCATACATGGACACAATCTAAATCATATTCATTTACTTTATGATCTAAACTGAATTCTGGTAATAAGTCTGCATCGCCATCTATGACCCAAAACATTTTTGTTGAACATTTCTTCGCGGCGGCAATATGAGCCTGATGTATTCCTTTAACACCATGTATTCTTTTAGTGTTAGGATAGCGTTCTAATAAACGCTTATATCTTTCATCAGCATCAGGTTCGTTATAACTTATAAAAACTGCATCATACATAAGATTCTAATTCGTTTGCTAACTGCTCATGTACTGTTCTGTCTGGATGGCAGTTATCAGGAAACTTATCATTTTGTTCCATTGTTTTAATAGTATCTTCATAAGAATCTACTATCTTTTTAAATTCTGATTCAGGTGCTGTTTTAATAATTGCACTTGAATCTGCTAAATCTGGTCTTGCTCTACGCAACAAGTTTATTGTAGGCCAACTACTCATGGCAGGTATTTCATGTCCTAGCAAATTTTCCATCCAGTTGCGGTGAACGTGTTTTATAAAAGTATACTTAGATAGGTCTTGTGGAAGTTTACCCCAGCCTTCTATAATAATCCAAGGCACTTTAGTTTCATCATAAATTTTTTGTGCATTGTCTAACAATGCTGTAATTAATCTATTATTCATGTCAGCAATACTAGTTGCTTCTGTTACAATCTTATCACGTTGTACAAAATACTTTTCTAAATCCTTAAGACCTGCTTCTGCTGGCCAACGTTGCGGACTTAGATCTCTAATAGGCTCAGTAAGCATTAAAATTATAACGTCTGGATTGTAAAATACAGGACTAGTAAAAGGTGGTGCAAGTCCTAGTGCTTCTTCAGTTTTAAATAATGCTTCAGTATTACACCCGCCACCTATACTGTAATTTACTGTTGCATGACCTTTTTGATCTAAGTAATAACCAAAGCCTGGCCACACTACATTAAAAGGTTTTGAATGAGGTTCTCTAAGATATAGTTCTTTATTCCATGGTCTGAAAATCTCTGTTCCGTTAGCAACTGACGGTCCTGGAACAATAGTTCCCCATTCTCCTAGACCATTACTGTCGCCGACTATTAAAATTTTACTCACAAACTATGCCTTTGTCTTTCCTTGTATTGCCGTAGTAAACTACGTTAGGTCCTCGATACGTTCTCCATGGATCAAACACAGGTACGTTGTCAGGAACTGTATCTCCTTCGTGTACTAGTACGTAGATGTGTGGATTTTCTTTTACAACATATCCGCCATGTTCTTTTACATAATGTTGTACTAATAAACTATAACTACCATCAACATATTCAACTCCTGGCTTATAACTATCGCTACTAAACTGAACCTTGTTTCCGTATTTTAATATTTCAATAGCCATGTTTTCTGCTTGTTTCTCTCTTGCATTCATTACTGAATCAAATAAATCATAACCTAGTCCAAGTTCCTTTGCCATATAACGTAAAGCGATATTATCACGTGGGTGGCAAGCACCTCCATCTCCCATACCTGCTTTCATATATGCTTTGCTAATGATACGCATTGTTGACTTTGATAATGCTCTTGTTACAACATCAACATTTATGTTTCCTTGTTTCTGTGCTACGTCCTGCATCATATTAACAAGTCCAATCTTTGTACTAATAAATGTATTATAAAAAACTTTTATACATTCGCACTCGTCCCAAGTACCTATTTCGTAACGTGGATTGTTTTCCATAATGCTTTGATAAAATCTTACTAACTCTCTAGCATCAGTTGTAGCACTTCCATCTTCGGTTCCAATCATAATCATCTCAGGATTGATCATATCCCAAGCAACTGTACCCATAGCAATAAGATATGGATTGTAAACAAACCTTGTGTTAGTTACTAATGGTACAAATTCTCTACGTGTTGTGCCTGGAAGAACTGTGCTGATAAGAACAAGCAACTGGTCCTTGGTCATAAACTTGTTAGCTTCTTCCAAACATTCTTTTACAATTTTATATGAAAAGTCTTTAGGTTCTAAATGAGCCGTTGGAGCTCTGCCGTCATACGCAGGATCGTGGGGAGTTGGAACAGCAACAAATACAATGTCCTGTCCTACTACTGCTTCAGCAATAGTATCCTTTACATTAACTAACTTACTTGTTACGTCTACGATATCGTATCCGCTTACGGTGTGTCCTTTTTGTGCTACTGCTTCTGCACAGGGTAAGCCCAGCTTACCTAATCCGATGAAACTAATCTTCACACTAATCTCCTACCATTAAATGCGTATATAAATATAGTAGTATTTATGGAAACTAGTTATTATGAATCTTATTCAAGACTGCATTAATTTTAACCAATATGTGCATCAACCGAAAAGCACCCAGACTACGGCTAATTTAGAGGCGGCCTTCAGAGATTTGGGTATAGAAAGTGATGATATTGATGTATATTTTGTATTGATACAATATCCAAGATGGACAAAAGATACAGATTTCTTCAGATGGGTAAAACCAAAAGTAAGAAAAGCACTACGTAAAAATCCTAAATCATTTTTTATTTTTGATGCAAGTACTGAAGGATTTAGTCCTATATACAGCGAACCATTTTTTGATATACTATATAAAATGTCAAATGATTATAAAATACCTCCTAAGAGAATATTCTTTTGTTCTAGCAATATGAAAGACAACGATAACATTAAGAACTTTAATCGTCAACATAATATAAAAGATACAATTAATGTTTTTACTTTTCTAAACTTTGAAAGAATGATACTTGGAGTTAAAGGACAACAAGAAGTACAAATGGATCCTTTGGGATATGAAATAGGTACTAATAGTATGTTGGACTCGATAGTGTTAAAAAGACTTAATACTGCTGTTGATCAAACTAAGAAACTAGCCATGCAATCTAAAGCAGGATTAAGTTTAAGCAGAATTAACAGGGCGGCTAGATTATATAGTAGTATGAAAATATACAACAGCAAATATCGTGATGATTTTCTTATTAGTCATAATGCTGTACGTGACGAAGATATAGATTGGTTAATGATGCAGATTCCTTTTGTAAATGATCCAACTGCTAAGAAAAAATATGTACAACAGTTTCAAAAAAAATTACCTTTGATTGTAGACACAGATGATTTTAAAACTAACCATGCAACTTCGCTACACGGAGATCTCAACGACAAAACATTATTTCAAATAGTAAATGAAACTCATGTAGACGATTGGAAACAAACAAGTTTATTTTACAGTGAAAAGACTTTTAGATCAATATATCATATGCAACCTTTTGTGATATGGGGACAAACAGGTTGTAATAAAAGATTAGCTGACTACGGATATATGACTTATGATTCTTGGTTTGATTTAGGGTTTGACAGCATTGAAGATCCAACTAAAAGATGGGCTGAACTATGGAAGTCAGTTACATCACAACTAGACAAAATAAGAACAATGACATTAGAAGAAAAATGGTATTGGAAGTTTAAGAACGAAACAGTTCTAAAACATAACTTTCGTACATTACTAGAAGGTAAGTATAGTAAAGATGTGTTTTGTAACACAGCATTAAAGATGAGAAATATAGCAAATGAACAATAGCCTTTTTAATTACCAACCTAAAAGACTGTTTACCTTTGGTTGCAGTTTTACACACTATAACTGGGGTACCTGGGCTAACTGTCTAGCAAAGGAATTAGAACCAATTGAATTTATAAACTTGGGCAGAAGTGGTGCTGGTAATCAATATATTTTTAATATGGTTATGCAGGCTGATTCTATATATAATTTTACACACGAAGATCTAGTTGTTGTACAATGGACCAATGTATGCAGAGAAGATAGGTTTATACCACAACTTGGTGAAGGCGGTTGGCACGTTCCAGGTAACATTTATTCACAGCAAACATATGACAGTGAATTTGTAAGAAAGTATTTCAATGAGAAAGGTGCATACGTAAGAGATCTAGCAAGTATTAAAGCTACCTATGAAATGCTTAAACATAGAACACAATGGCACTTCTTACAGATGTGTGATATTATTGATCAACCGGCTCAGTGGGGGAATCAAGATGGTGTAGCAGATAAAAGAGTAGAAGATTGGGAATTAGATGAATTAATAAAAACGTATCATGAACCATTAAGCCATATTAAGCCTAGCTTTTATAATATATTATACAACAATAACATACAGAGTAAATTTGATAAAGATAGAAAACTAATTAACAAAGGATTCTTTGACGGACATCCTAGTCCTATAGAACACCTAATGTATCTAAAAGGAGTTTTTAATCATGAGTGGAAAGATTCTACAGACAGAGCTGTAGAAGAAACACAACAGACTTGGGTTAAAATGTTACGAGATGCAAGTAAGGGTAAAAAGAATTTTAATATAAATCAAACAAAGCAACGTTACCAAGATATGTTTTTCTATGAAACTAAGATAGTTGGTCCTAGCTACATAGAGCATACTTTTATTCGCTAACTACTTTTTCATTAAGTTAAAAACATTATACGCCCATAACCTATGGTTCGATGCAGAAGGGTGCGGTTTATGATCGTTGCTTTCTTCTAAAAACTTATTAGATGCTTCAATTAAGTCTAGTTGTTGGTTTAAGTATTTTGCCTTGCTTTTCATCATTTTATGTTGTTTTAAAAAACCATCTATCCATCCTGCAACATAAAGGTCAGGACTTTCTATTTTGTGTCCATTAATTCTAGCACTAAACTCCATCCAAGTTTCTTGTAATGTTTTAAAACTATAATCTTTATTGGTTTGAAATTTACAAAAGTTTTTCCAAACAGTGGTCTTTAGATTATTATACTTTGCAATATCATTCTCCAACTGTTTAAGAAGTATTGCTTCGTTTTTTACACACCATTCCTTAACACTAACACCCTTTAGCCATTCTGGATTATATAACTTAGACATAGGATGACCTTTTAATTCGTTAACAATTACATCTTCTCTGCTTGGTTCTGTCATTTGTACCAACAAATACACAGTATCATATAACGGATATACTGTAGATAATATTCTTTTAACTGAATTAAACATTGTGAAATTGTTGTTTCCTGGAACTGCATATTGATAGTAATCTGTATCTAATAATGTAGCAACCTGTGTACCCCAACAATGAGTTAATTGTGTTTCTAAATCAAACTTACCGTGGGCGGCCAGTATACGGTCGTTAAGACTTTCACCATATGTCCAGCTTTCACCTATTACTACTGTACATTCTTTCTTATTACGTTTGACCCAGAACTCAGTATTCTGAGTTGACTGATTAATGTGTGGAGGCTTGATGTTATTATCGTTCTTTAGTATTTTCTTACAACCATTGAACAAACCATCTTTGTAAGGGTGCCAAGGTGTGTGTTCATACCATTTAGGCTTTATAGTCATTGTAAAACTTTTCTAGTTCAGGAAACGTTTCAACTAAATTACAATCTCTGCGTTTGTCGTGTTCAGTAAACCAACGATGAAAATCTCTACGTGCAATATCCTTTTGTGCAGGATCCATTTTTGTTGTACGCATATATTCTACCACACGTCTAAACTTTTCAACTTCTAGTGAACTAAATTTAGTTCTGTCTCTGTCGTCTTGATAGTCGTGCATAAATTGTAAGTGTTTTTCCATGTAAGGCATAAACTCTTTTTTAGGTAATATGTTCATATCATACATATGAGGTTCTTTCAAATGCGGAGTATCAAATTGTACTTTCTGCCATCTTACTTGCGGTTCAACTATTCCATTATACTTGTAACGCCATTCTAATATCTTTTCTAACAACGAATCAAATCCTGTTACACTAAAAATATTAAATGTAATCATAAAGATTACAGAGAAAGGTGTATTACTTAAAAAGTAGTCTAAGTTCTTTTCCCATACTTTTAAATCTAAACCAGTACGAATATACTCTGCTTTAGGTCCCCAATTATCTATACTTGTATATAATTTAAAACTCTTAATACAATTTTTTTCTTTTAATCTTAATACTGTTTCAGTTAGCTTTTCAACTAGCTTAGGCTTGACACCCATATTGCTGTTTACTTCTATTTGTATATTAGGCTTTGGATCTGCTTCTAGTTTATCAAACAGGTCCCATAAACTTTTGTGCATAAGAGGTTCGCCACCTGTAATACGTAAGATGTTTAATGTTTTACTTACTTCGGGCCACCATTCCCACCATGCTTTTACATAAGGATTTTCTTCTTCTTTCTTATATACTTTGAACCAGTCAATGTCTTGTCTATGTTTAGTAGACATACTGTATGGACCATGCTGTTTTATTTCATTCCAATATCTACTAGATGCTTTAGGGTGACAGTAACCGCACTTAAAATTACATTCATTACTAAAACTTATTTCTATGTACTCAGGATTTACGTTTAAATCCGCCCCATTTTGTTTTATTTCCGCTAGTCTTTCTTCATTATAAATGCTTGTTGTTTTAATATGTCTATCACTTACAAAGTCTTTACCCATAGCTTCAATCTTCCAACAGTAACTACAACCATCTGGCTTTTCACCACATAGCATTTTCTTACGTTGGTCTTTCTTTTCTATGGTATTGTGTAACGCACTAGGATTATCTTTTAGTTCTTCTAATGGTATAGGGTGCGGAGCAGGGTGATAACAACTATGTGTTTCTCCTGTCGCTAGATATATTGTAGTATGATGCCATTTGGCCAAGCAGAACGTAGGAGACGTTTGCTCCTCGATCTTTGGCATTAGTTCTTTAATTTTTTCTAGTTCGCTCATCTACCTAATACACGGTCTGAATTAACATAAACCGTTTTAAAAAATTTACTTTGTTCCTTGTCTAGTGCAACTTTACTTATAGGCAATCCTTGCTCTTGCAATACTTCTCCATACTCAGCAATCATTTGTTCTACATCAAGATCTTTGATTTCTGCCCAATATTCATTAAGCCATTTAAAATCTCTTGTTACAGAATGATCCCAATCGGTTGCTAGTATCTTCTGACAACCATCTCTCGCTCCCATAATAGCATATAATCCATTGTCAACATCAGCACCCACGTTCATCCATATAAGCAATCTATGATAGTTTTGCCACCAAGTGTTGTTTGCAAGGTCGTGTACCTTTGCACCTCTGTTCAATGACATCTTAACACCTTCTCTAAATCCTGCTCTCCAGGCTTGATGTGGTGTTGAACTAATAATACTTGTTGAAAAGTTTTGATTAAGCTGATAGTAATTATCAAAGTAACAAAATTCTATTTGTGTATCATCTGACCCATCTGTGTTTTCGTGTGTTTTCATATTAGCAACAAAGTCTTTGGTCCACATCTTTAAACTTCCGTTACCGTATTTTAAACCATTGATGTCAATGTTACCACACCAACTAAACTGATAGTCATCATCTACACCTAATTCATCTAGGTCAAGAACTACGTCTAAAAACTTTTGATCAATTACTGTATCACCATCTACTGTAACAAAGTGTTTTGTGTCTGATAGTTCTGCACAGGCTTTGTGTGCCGCATCTGACCCATCTACACCATGCACACGTTTTGCCCATGGCACTTTGTTAACTAGATCAACATAATTCTTTTCTGCGTTAGGTTCATCATAACTTAAAAATATGATATCCTGTTCTGCAATATTAATTTTCATTCTCTAACCTTAATTGTACTCTGCGTAAATCACTCTTTGGATTACATTCTGGTACACTCTTATGATATTGATAATACATTATTAACATCTGCATTTCAGCTTCTTTAACTAGACTATTGTGCATAGGCAAGTATGCTTGATATACATGATCAAGATCTTTTACTGAATACTTTTCCTTAAATGCTGTCCCACAACCATAAGGTGAAAGCCTATTATTTCTTACAGTACCCTTAAAGTCAGTTCGTCTTCCTAGCATACAGTTCCTAGTTATTGCTCTGCTTTCTCCAATGTATATAATACCTGGTTGTAAAATGTCTGCATTACCTGGAGCACCATTTCTAAACAAGCCATACATATAACAACCAGCATCTTTTTTATCAAAGCCCCAGCTTGTATCATATTTTTCATCAACATGATGCCATTTTGTAAATTCAGTAAACTTTGGCATACCTAATTTGTAAGACTGTGTAGTAAGATAGTCTTTACCACCAAGCTCTAAAACCTTTCTAATTGTGTATGCAAAATCTTCTAAGTTATCTACCTTGTCAAATATCTTAACAAGTTGAGCCTTCTTAAGTCCATGCCCGCCTGAACCTTTAACAATATTCTCTGCTAGAATTTGTGATTTCATTTTATAACCTCATATTTGTAACTATCAAACTTCTTTATAGTATACACTGAAACGGGCTCGTTGTCAAACTCAAATTTCTCACTAAAGGGTAATACTAGATATTTTCCATTAATTAACTTATCAAAAGAAAACCTAAGTGTTTTATATAATATATTTGGATCATCTTTCTTTGTAATACTAAAACTAATTGATGAATTTGTTAAACTAATCTTTTGTGCTAGTATATTCATTTCTAAATCTCCGCCAATAGTAAACTTCCAACAAGTATCCTTTACATTTTTAGTAATTGTGATATCAGGATTATCAGCTTCTGTTGGTATGTCATATATTAAGTCGTCTACAAAGTAACTGTCTATGTCGTGATTACTACGTTGTCTAAGCTCATATGTTTTAGCTCTCTTAAGATAATGAACATAGTAAAAGTTCATACTTTCTCTACCTTCAAGTATACCTTTTACATCATCTTCACCTACTGGAATAAAACTACCTTCTGTAGGTTTTTTGTTTGGTAAAGATATTAGTTCTCCTGTGATAGGATCAAATACTGCATATCTTTCAGATGCTACTGTAATACCTAGCTTCATATATCTAATGCCTTTTCATATTTTTTAATCTTATCATCTGAAAGAAACTCTTTTTCTGTATAGTGAAAGATACCTGACTGCAAATGATTACCTATCTTAAGTGTTAGGTCATCTGTAAGATATGATCCTACTCTGCTACGCCAAGTTGCACTACCGTTCTTCCACCCTTGTATGTGAGGTTTCATGTGAGTGAACGTTGGAAACTTAACAAGTTTGTTTGTAATCTTATCTTCACAATCTAATATTTTTGTTACTATAGCTGTGCTTGTATCTACACTTAAAAACTTTTGATATTGTTCTTTAGCATACTTTCCGTAAAATAGTTGCCAGTTATTCATTACAAGTTCTAGCAACGTATAAAATTCTTTTGCAAAATCACACTTTTTAAAATAATGGAATCCTGCATAAACGTTTGGCAAGTTGTTTGCTACATAGGTTTTTCTATAATGGTTGTCTACAACCTTCTCTCCTCGATATGTATAAACATTAGAAGTATAAAATACTTCATAGTTACTTAAAAACTTCCACCATGTGTCTATGTTTTGCAATACTAACATATCAGTATCCAATACTATAGTTTCATCATACGGACTTGCGTGATATAACTTCCAACGATTGTCTACCTTCCAGGCATTGTCCTTTGCATCATCTGACCAAGGTATAGGTTTAATGATATCAAACAATTTTTCATACCTAGATGGCACTTTATCGTTGGTTATTAAACAAATCTTTGCTTCATTAGTAGCTTGTATGCTCATAGCTAACGCACACGCCTGTTGTACGTAATCGTATTCACTGTTTTGTGCTATTAATACAAATCCTTTGCTATGCACTTTTGCTCCCAACTGGTTTACACACGTAATCTATTGTGTCCCATTTACCATCTGGTGGTATATCTTTATATCGTTTAAGCATTAA
>CESS01096423.1_pt1 | contig 32696 bp, 33 predicted proteins | sample 326931 | NCBI WGS metagenome assembly CESS01 (sample SAMEA2591098, study PRJEB7988) | marine metagenome | biome: marine biome (ENVO:00000447); feature: deep chlorophyll maximum layer (ENVO:xxxxxxxx); material: saline water (ENVO:00002010), including plankton (ENVO:xxxxxxxx) | depth 55 m
CCGTGCAGGTCATGTCTCCAACAGTTCGACACCTGACGACCATATTCTCAATAAATTCATCTTTGCCTAATGTCAGATACTCAGAGTTTGCCAGGTAAATGCCATTTCGATGGATGACTTCTCGTTCATGGCTAAAGTAAATGGAAGGTAATGAAAGCTCTTCCATTTTGATGTACTGCCAGACATCCATTTCTGTCCAGTTGCTCAATGGGAAGACTCGGAAATGTTCGGCTATGTGCATGTTTCCGTTGAAAAGATTCCATAGCTCGGGTCGTTGATTTTTAGGATCCCATTGACCGAACTCATTTCGATGCGAGAAAAAACGTTCCTTGGCGCGCGCTTTTTCCTCATCACGCCTTGCACCGCCAATGGCGGCCGTGAATTGAAACTCTTCCAAGGCATCCAGAAGTGTGACTGTCTGGAGCATGTTCCGGCTGGCTTGAGGTCCCTTTTCCTCGGTAGCTCGCCCCTTATCAATCGATTCCTGAACCGTGCGTACAATAAGGTTGGCACCTACTTCTTTGACAAGTTTATCTCTGAATTCAATGGTCTCTGGGAAATTATGACCTGTGTCAACATGCATGAAAGGAAAAGGAATCTTTGCTGGATGGAATGCCTTTTGAGCCAGCCTAACCATGACAATGGAATCTTTGCCTCCAGAAAACAACAAGACGGGTTTTTCAAACTGAGACGCAACTTCACGCATGATGAAGATGGCTTCAGCTTCTAGCGCTTTTAAATGAGTCAATCGGTACGTGTGCATTGATTCTATATTTTTACGAATAAAGGGGTGATTCGGGTAATTTGTATTTATTTCAGAACGTTTTTTGCGAAGTTGTATAGTTCCTCCAAGCAAATATGTTCACTTTTTTCATCGGTATTTAATTCAAGATCCGCAGGCGAAGATTTCTCTGGAGGTTCAAAGGACGAATCTTTCCCGGTAAAGTTTTTGATATCTCCTGATTTTGCTTTTGCGTAAAGCCCTTTCACATCTCTCTGCTCGCATGTTTCAAGCGAGCAAGTCACAAAAACTTCTCTGAAATCAGGTTCGCGGATCACTTCTCTAGCCAGTGTTCTCAGTTCCTTTTTGGGCGTAATAAATGAAGCAATGGTAACGATGCCGGCATTTGCGAATAGTTTGGCCACCTCCGCAATGCGTCTGATGTTTTCTTTACGATCCGCATCCGTAAAACCTAGATTACGGTTGAGTCCCGTTCGGATATTATCTCCATCAAGCAACTGGGTCATGATGCCATCTGTGTGTAACTTCTCTTCCAGAGCGATTGCCAAGGTGCTTTTTCCGGCACCGGAAAGTCCGTATAGCCAAATTACAATGCCCTTTTGCCCTAGCAAAGTTTCCTTGCTTGATCTGTCGAGGCTTCGATTGAAGATGGGGTGAATATTCTCCGCAGACATAATGTCCGTTGCTGTTTTGATTAATGGATGCTTATGAGGGGGGGCTTAAATGCTGAAGTCGCTGGACGCCGTTTCGTGCAAACCGCATTCGCGCTTCAATCCAAAAAATCGAGATTCTTCTTCCGCCATTCCTTCATCCACCCGCTTGGTGGTGTGGACATCGCCAATGCTAAGGTATCCCTGATGCCACAAGGGATGGTAGGGTAGGTCGTGTTTTTTCAGATATTCGAAAACATCCTTGCTTGTCCAATCAACGATGGGATGGATTTTTAGATGTATGTCATCAACGGCCAGGACATTGAGTTTTTTACGGCTGGAACTCTGCTGACGTCTAAGGCCTGCAATCCACCCTTTCGGATTTAAATCTCTCAATGCCCGCCTCATTGGTTCCACTTTATTCATTTGATTGTAGGTGGTGATTCCATCGAGTCCGTTTTCCCAGAGCTGCCCATACCTCGCTTCCTGCCATGCAGGTGAGATATCTGACCGATACACTTTGATATTCAGTTTAAGCCTCTCTGTCAGTTTGTCGATAAACTGATAGGTCTCAGGAAACAGATAACCAGTATCCACTAAAATAACAGGTATGTCTGCCAACTGACTGGTAGCCATATGCAGGCAAACGGCAGCTTGTGCACCAAAGCTTGAAGTAAGCACCAGGCTTTCTTTGAAATGCCCAACGGCCCATGCGATGCGTTCCTCAGCAGATGCTGATTCAAGCTTGGCGTTTTCTTCCTGAAGCTCCAGGCCGTAGAGCCTATATTGTTTTGCTTGGGGCTTTTTCGCCATATGAGTCATTACCGTTTGATTGGGCATATCGTTTATTCAGAGGATCACTGCCATGTGTAAACAGAATGTGCACGGGATCATGCCTCTTCCTGTTCATCGAGCTCTGCCCAGAGGGTTCTGGCGCTCCAGTCGCCGAAGCGTTCGTCCGTTTGACGCTCGCCCTTGAAGCGGAGCAACAATGAACCGAGTAACTCATCCATTTCGTCGTCTTTGACACTCACCTTGTAGAGTCGGTTCAATCGAGTTCCGGATTCGTTGCCGCCCACATAAACATTGTATTTTTTTGGGGCGCGGCCTACGAAGCCCAGTTCTGCCATGTAAGGACGCGCGCAACCATTCGGGCAGCCGGTCATACGAATAATGATTTCCTCCTGGGGAATACCTGCGTTTCCGAGTAAGCCTTCAACACGATCAATCAATCCAGGGAGATACCTTTCTGATTCAGCCAAAGCCAATCCACATGTCGGAAGCGCAGGGCATGCCATGGTGGCACTGCGCACCGGTGACTTTTCATGTGTCGTTTGAACCCCGTGGTCTGCAAGGATCTTGTTGATCCCCTCTAACGATTCGGGCGCCACATTCACAATGAGTATGTTTTGTGTCGGCGTGAGGCGGATTTCGGTTTTGTAGGTATCCACTACCTTGCGTATTGCTGTTTTCAATTGAATCGAATCAGTGTCCTTGATCCTTCCAGCCTCAACAAAAAGTCCTAGAAAATGGTTCCCATCGGCTTGTTTGTGCCAGCCGAATCGGTCTCCCTGGCGGGTAAATTCAAATGGTTTTGCATCTTCCAGTTTAAATCCTATGCGTTTTTCAAGTTCATTTCTGAACCATTCAACGCCTTTTTCTTCCAGCACATATTTCAAGCGGGCGTGTTTGCGGTCGGTGCGATCTCCGAAATCACGGTGGATCGTCAGGACGCCCTTGGCAACGTTCTCTATCTGATCACGGGCGATGTAGCCAATCACATCTGCTTTCCGCGGAAATGTGTTCGGGTTGTTATGGCTCATACCCAGGCCGCCGCCGGCCGTGAGGTTGTAACCAACCAGTTTGTCATTCTCGGCGATCGCAATAAATCCCAGACAATTGGTGAAGAGATCGACATCGTTCAGAGGAGGGATTGCGAATGCCGTCTTGAATTTACGTGGGAGATACGTTTTTCCATAGAGAGGATCGTCGTGATCCTTGTGCTCCTCCAGATCCAGTTGAACGCCCTCAACCCAAATGGAATGGTAGGCCTGAGTGGTGGGTTGTAACGCATTTGACAATAGTTCTGAATCTTCATGCACTTCGTTGATCCACGCGTCAGTGGCGGGTGTAGGGGATGCCATTACGTTGCGATTCACATCACCGCATGCCGCAAGGGTGGTCATCAAGGCTTCGTTGATGGTTTTCATCAGGGGGCCCAGTCCCGTCTTGACGACACCATGGAATTGAATGCTTTGCCGCGATGTCAGTCTCAAGGTGTTATTGGCGTAGTTGGTGGCCAGATCATCGTAAACACTGTATTGGTCTGGCGCCATGATCCCGCTAGCGATCCGTCCACGGATCATGAACATGTAATGTTTGCCTGTTTTGCGTTTATCGCGGTCATCCTGTTGGTAGATGCCGTGAAATTTCAGAAATTGCCCGTCATCATTGGAAAAGCGATCTACTTCAGGGTCGCTGAGAGTGGCTGCAAGATTGCCTGCCAAAAGGGGATCGTTTTCCTTGAGGATTTCGTTATGCGATAGCTTTTTTTCCGATGCTGGTTTAATCATAAGTAAATTACCTTTCTTAATTAACTAACGTTTGGAGATTTTGTCAATGCCTTGATAAAGGTTTTTTTAAAAAAGAGAGCTTGCCATTCCCAGGTGCCTTGCATAGTTTCCTCGTTCCCCTTTTGCGGGGCAAACTTAAACAAGAACTGATCACCTTGACTAGGTGAAAAATCATTTGAGTTGTAACTGAATATGGTAAAAATCCGTTTAAAGCGCATGGGCGCGAGAAATCATCCCGTATACCGCGTTGTTGCTGCAGACTGCCGCAGCCCGCGTGACGGCAAGTGCATAGAAGAATTGGGAACCTATCATCCTTCCCGTTCTGGTCAAAAATTCGAGCTAAATCTGGAGAGAATCGATCACTGGATCTCTTGCGGTGCTCAACCGTCTGACACGGTCATGAGTTTCATTCGCAAGGCACGCAAGGCTTCTGCTGAAGCTGTTGCAGAAGAGGTGGAACCAGACGCTGCGACTGCCTAGTTTTGAGCTGAGCGGTTATTGATTTTTGCTGATAAGACCATGCAGACTTATGTAGAATACGTAATCAAGGGGCTCATTGAGAACCCGGATTCAATGGAAATTGAAGCTGAAGACAAAGATGGTCTTACAGTTTTCAAAGTCAAACTTCATCCTGATGACATGGGGAAGGTGATTGGAAAACAGGGTAACACCATCAACGCCATTCGTGGTCTGATGCAAGCAGGCAGCGCGAAGGCAGATGCCCGTTGTGTTCTCGAGGTTTCCGAATTGGAAGTTTAAGTTTGTTCAGTTGAGGGTAGGTCTGGCTCTGTCACTAGGGATCTCATCATGGTGTCCGTTACCTTAAAGCTTATATGAAGGTAGACATCATTTCGTTGTTTCCTGAAATGTTTTTGGGACCGCTCAATGAAAGTATTCTGAAACGAGCCCAGAATAGAGGTTTGCTGGATTTAAGTATCCATAACCTCAGAGATTTTACCAAGGACAGGCATCGCGTAGTCGATGACCGACCTTTTGGTGGGGGGCCAGGAATGGTTCTCAAGCCCGAGCCTGTTTTCGATGCTGTGGAAAGCATGAGAACCGAAGGGGCTGTTGTAATGATGATGGCTCCCTCAGGGAAGCAGTTTCAGCAGGCGGATGGCGTCAGGCTCTCCAAGTGCCCACATCTGATACTGCTGTGCGGGAGTTATGAAGGATTCGACGAAAGGATCAGGGAAGCGCTGATCGATGAAACGTTTTCAATTGGAGATTACGTTCTGACAAATGGTGCGCTTCCCGCAATGGTGATCGTCGATTGTGTGACCAGGTTGGTTCCTGGGGTGTTGGGTGATGCTGAAAGCTCTGTGGACGAATCGTTCAGCCATGGATTGCTGGAATACCCGCACTATACACGTCCTCAAGTTTTCAGGGACATGAAGGTTCCTGAAATTTTGATGTCGGGCAATCATGCGGCTATAGCCAAGTGGCGGCACGAACAGGCGATCAAGCGAACCGAGGCGATGCGCCCGGATTTGGTGAAATATTTAAAATAGAGGGGCATTCCCCTAATTGAAAAATCACAACGTAGTATGAATCAGGAATTGTTAAAAAAAATTGAGGCCGACAGCCTTCGTAAGGAGCCTCTGAATTTTTCGGTTGGTGACACCGTGAAGGTGCATGTCCGTGTGGTTGAAGGCGATAAAGAGCGTATTCAGGTGTTTGCCGGTATTGTCATCGCTCGGGGGGGATCAGGTGTGAATGAATCATTCACTGTCCGACGCATCAGCTACGGTGAAGGAGTTGAGCGTGTGTTCCCAGTGCACTCACCTCGTGTTGCCAAAGTCGACGTCGATCGCCATGGCTCTGTTCGACGTGCCAAGTTGACATATCTCCGTGGTCGTATTGGCAAAGCTGCGATGCTTGTAAAAGAGAAAGACATGCGTCGCCGTAAGGCTCGTCAGTAAACATTACACAACCATCGTCCGTTCAAGCTAGCACACCAAGATTGGGCAGTGGATGGGGGGATCGCTCACCTTTTCTGAATACAAAATTTACTTATCCCTCAAAAAAAGGTGGTAATTTGAAAAGGCTTTGCTAAATTCCTCCGCTCTTAACAAAATTTCTGGCGTTCTGTTGAACTGCCAGACCTGATCGGAACTGGCTGAACTACATGGATTAGAACCCGTGACAACGAAGAAAAAAACAGCAAAAAAGGTGACTGGAGCCAAGACTGGAGCCAAAGCTAAAAAGAGTGGATCAACTGTTGCCACAGCGACAACAGCAGCCATTCTGGGGATTCCTGTTCAGGAAACACAAACTAGCTCCAAGTCAGCAAAATCCAAGAACTGGAGTTCGACCAAGGTGAAGCCGCAATGGTCGAAATATTACAAAACTCTCTTGGAGCTGCACGAGCGTCTGATGGCACAGATGGATGGGCTGGCCAAGGAGTCAGCTGAAGAGATGCAAAGTTATAGTCTCCATATGGCCGATTCCGGGACAGATAACTTTGATCGAGACTTTGCGTTGAGTCTTCTGTCATCCGATCAGGATGCGGTTTATGAAATCGAAGAAGCCTTGCGCCGAATTGAAAAAGAAACTTATGGCGTTTGCGAACTGACCGGAAAGCCAATTCCTAAAGCGCGTTTGGAAGCTATTCCCTGGACTCGTTTCACGGTGGAATCACAAATGCAGCTAGAAAAAGATGGCGTTGCTCGCCAGCGACGACTTGGGACACTTGGCTCTGTTGATTCGCCAGGAGCTACGCCCGTTGTAGAATCGGAAGATGATGATTCCGATCGTAAACCGAATCGAGACAAGGATTAAAAATCATGCCACGAGAAATAGTCACTATTGAATGTACAGAAGCACGTAAGGAAGGTAAGCCGCCCTCACGCTACATGACCTCACGCAATAAAAAATTGCAGACCGAAAAGGTTGAAAAAAAGAAATACAACCCATTCCTTCGACGCCACACCCTCCATCGTGAGATCAAGTAGATTGAGTGTTACAAATTAATTCCAATTGACCATAAGATATGCCACGCAAGAATAACAAGGAAAAGGGACGCCGCGGTGAGACCACCGGGCGTTATACAACACGCACACCGAGGCCGAAGCCTGTGGTCGACTTTACGATTGATGCTTTGGCACCATACAATGTCGATTTGCTTCGACGATACGTGACCGAACAAGGCAAGATCCTGCCTCGCAAATATACCGGTTTACCTGCTCCATTTCAGCGGCGCCTAAGTCGCTCCATCAAGCAAGCGCGTCAGTTGCTGCTGATGAAGTAATCGGGAACGTCTCGATTTAAACTCTTTCACAAGAAAGCCATCCTATATAAAGCGGTGGCTTTCTTGATGGATCGAATCCACCGAGCCCCCCCATCAGGTCTGACTTAATCTCTGCACCGGTTTTTCGAATAACATTTGATGAGCCTCCTGAAGGATGCCCGGAATCTGATCTTTAAATTGACTCCTGCTCAATAGGTGAACCCACTCGGAGGCTGTTGCTGGCAAGTGAGTGACATTTTGACCCGGGAACCAGTGTTCAGCATTTCCTAGAAGGTTGTATCTCATTTTACCCCATCCGACAATATCGAGAGACTTCGCATAGGTCCAGAGTCGGAGGATTTCTACCAGATTTACTTCGCCCGGCATGTCAACGTATTCGGGAAGCCCTTCCGGCCATTCTTCACACCATTCCTTACCCAACACTCGATTCATTTCAATCCGCAATGCTTGCTCAATGGGTTTCATTGTTTGGGTGGCATTGCCGTAGTGTTGCAATGAAGCGAGATGCGCATCAAAATCACTTGGGCGGGCTGCGCCAATGCTCAGGGTATGAATTTGAGGCCTTGCCAGACAATAGAGGTTATTGAACGCCATTGGGCTGAGCGGATCGCAGAGTCCTGCTAATTTGGCAGGTGGATCATACAGCATGCCTCCCTTGTCGTTGGGGCTGATGATGAACACTCCCATATCGCGGTCTGCAGCCGCTTCAACGGAAGACCAGTTCAAATCATTGACAAAATACCAATGCAAATTGACGTATTCGAACGCGTCGGTCTTGATTGCCTCCAGTATGATATCCGGAGTTGCATGCGTTGAAAATCCGATATGTCTCGCTCGACCTTGTTTTTTTAATTCGTAGGCGGCTTCGAGGCATCCTCCTTTTCGAGTCGTCCAATCCAGTAGTTGATGATTATTGATGCCATGAATGGACAAGAGTTCCACGTGATCCAATCCAAGATATTGCATGGACTGGTTGAAGGTTTCGTAAAACTCTTTTTGACTTGCAAAGGGTGCAATTTTTGTTTGCACAATTATTTTTTCACGAGGCAATTTGGGGAGGATCCACCCGAGTTGCATTTCTGAGGTGCCGTATCCTCGTGCCGTTTCGATGTGGTTAATTCCGAGTTCTAGTGCTCTGTGAATCGTGGCTTCAAGGTTTGCTTGATTCTTTTTTGGGATGTCTTCCGGAGCGGTATCGACCCATTTGTGTTGGTAGCGCATACCACCGCAGGTAAACACCGGCATTTTAAGTTCCGTTTTGCCAAATCGGCGATAATACATCGACGTTTTATGCCAGTTGATTTTTATTTTTGCAACGAAATCAAAGCTGATTTCAACGCTTGATTTCTTTCATGACAGGGCGCTTTGAGATACTCGCCGGCATGATTGTTTTACTTTCTCCTTTGATCTAAAATCACCTTCCTCTTGATGCGTCATCATGTTAATGTTTTGATCAATGACATCTTCTGTCTCTACAAAACCTAAAAAAATTAATCTAAGACGACCGGACGTCATGAAGGAAGTTCAGGCTGAGGTCGTCACTCATTATCGCAGCTCCCTGGTAGAATACATAAGGGCGCACGAAAACCGAGTGGTGGTACCCGGCAGAATGACCGTACGTCTGGCCAAGCAATTTGGGTTTTGTTACGGGGTTGAGCGAGCCATCGACCTGGCTTATGCTGCTCGTAAGGTTTTTCCGAATCCAACCCGCATCTTTCTATTGGGAGAAATTATTCACAATCCCGAGGTTAATGAACAAATTGAGATGATGGGGATTCTTGCTATTTCAAGTCGCCCGTCCATGGAGGAATTAGAAGATTTAACATCGGAGGACGTCGTTATCATACCCGCCTTTGGCACGGAGGTAGGAACTCGACAGATCATTCAGGAAAAGGGTTGTGTTATCGTTGATACGACATGTGGCGATGTCATGAGTGTCTGGAAACGAGTTAAGCAGTATTCCAAGGATAGGGTGACCAGTATCATTCATGGCAAGGCATGGCATGAGGAGACCAAGGCCACTAGTTCTCAGGCTACTGCTTACAGTGGACATTACTTAGTGACATTTACCCTGGAGGAAACAGACCGTATTTGTGATTACATACTCCATGGCGGCGATAAGGCGGATTTTCTGACGATCTTTAAAGGAGCTTATTCTGAGGGGTTTGATCCTGATATTCATTTGGAAGCGATTGGTGTTGCCAATCAGACTACCATGTTGAGAGGCGAAACTGAGGAAGTCCAGCGCAGGTTAAAAGAGGCCATGGAACAAAAATATGGCACTAAGGATTTGGGGAATCATTTTCGTTATTTTGACACTATCTGCAGCGCAACTCAGGATCGTCAAGATGCCCTGGAAAAACTGCTGACCGTGCCCATGGATCTGCTTGTTGTGGTGGGGGGGTATAACTCAAGCAATACCTCGCATCTTGCCGAAATGGGGGAAGCCTGCTTACCTACTTATTTCATCAAGAATGCGGCTATGATGGAGTCCTGTGAGACAATCAAGCATTTCAATCAGCATAGGCAAATAGAGGAGTTCACATCAGACTGGCTGCCTGAAGGAAATATCACGATCGGTATCACGGCAGGAGCAAGCTGCCCCAATAATCTAATTGAAGAAACGATCCGGCGCTTGTTTGATCTCAAAATGATCCCTCTCGAAGATGCCTTCCCCAAAGAGGCGATCGGTCTTTCAAAACAATAATTGCATGCCTTGCGATCGAAAGGAGTTGGAGCAGCGTGAGTCGCGGGTTTTGGCTCCATTTGCACAACTAAGCAGCGATTCTCTGGGACGCACTCACCCGGAAGATCCTCCGGAGTGGCGCACCCATTTCCAACGAGACCGGGATCGCGTGATTCACTCGAGAGCTTTTCGACGGCTTGAGTATAAAACGCAGGTTTTTCTTAATGGTACAGGTGATCACCTTCGTACTCGACTCACCCACACGATGGAAGTTGCTGGTATTGCCCGCAACATTGCCCGTGCGCTTCGTCTCAATGAAGACCTTTGTGAAACCATTGCGCTTGCCCATGACCTGGGGCACTCTCCATTTGGTCATAAGGGCGAAGAAGCTCTAAATGAGTTAATGAAGGACCATGGTGGATTTGAGCATAATCTACAAAGCTTGAGGGTCATTGAAGAGTTAGAGCAAAAATATCCGAGTTTTCCTGGGCTGAACTTAACATGGGAAACGCGGGAGGGGCTTTCCAAGCATTACCAATTCTCAGGGGCGTCTGATTCAGGAAGTGTGGAAACCTTCAATCGTCCATCTCTGGAAGCACAAGTCGCAAATCTTGCGGATGAAATCGCATACTACAGCCACGATCTGGACGATGGACTTGATTCTGGTTTAATCCGTGAATCGCAACTTAGAGGACACGTTGAATTATGGCGGATGTCCACTGAGCGCGTTCAGCAGCAATATGGCGATCTCAAGAATGAATCACGCCGTTATTTTATCATTCGATGCATCATTGATGACATGGTCAAAGATGTGGTCCACACAACGGAAACTTGCCTTAGGACCTCAGGTGTCAATCATGTCAGCGAAGTAAGGGCTCACAAGAACAATTTGGTTGACTACAGTAGCGCGCGCAAACGCTGGAATGCTGAGCTCAGGGAATATCTTTATCTCAATCTCTATTACAACCCTGTTGTGCATGAGCCGAACTTGAAAGCTGTGAGGATGCTGGTTCCTCTCTTTCATTACTTCATGGAGAAGCCTCATGAAATGGGATCTCAATTTGGCAGGCATCAAGGCTCAACCAAAATACCACGAGCTGTTTGCAACTACCTTGCTGGAATGACGGATCTTTATGTCATGCGAGAGTATGAGCGCTTATTTCCTGAAAAGACGCAAAAACCTCCTATTCCGAGCTAGAGCTCAGCTCACTTTTAGTAAGCAACAGATTGCCTGGTCGTCTGCTTTTGTGTTATTCAAACTTGATTCAGATAAGATGAAGCTAACCAAACGAAGAAAATGGATTATCTGGGGTGTGCCTTTGGCGACTTTTCTCTGGGCTGTCTTGCCGGAGAGCTTGCAGGGTCCTTCTGTTATTTGGCCGAGTGTCGTGGCTATCCTTCTGGCTTTTTTGACAAGGGATATCTACGTTTCGTTATTTATTGGCGCTTTTTCAGGTACTGTTCTGTTGAATGATGGAAATATCTTCCGGGCATTCACCGATTTGTTTGCCAAGCATCTTGTTCCTGTGCTGGCAGATCCCTCGAAAGTCAGCGTTATTTTGTTCTCCTTCATGATGGGAGGTTTTGTAGAGGTCCTGAACCGCAGCGGAAGCATGCATGCTCTCGCTCAAAAGTTTCTGGGAACGGGCGATTCGCGCAAAAGAGCCGGACTTGGAGCATTTGGAATGGGGTGGCTTGTTTTTTTTGATGGTCTGGCAAATTGCATGCTGGTTGGCAAAACCATGCGTGCGGTCACGGATCGCGCGGGTGTTTCACGGGAAAAGCTCGCCTTTATTGTTGATTCGACCGCCTCTCCCATTGCCTCTTTTGCATTGATTTCAACCTGGATCGCTACAGAAATGGGATTGATACTTGCAGGCTTTGAAAATGCGGGAGTGACCGTATCGGAACCATCCATTGCACCCTACAAGCTCTTGATTCAAAGCCTTCCTTATCGTTTTTATAACTATTTTGCTCTAGCTATCGTCTTTTTAACAATTTGGCTAGGGCGAGAGTATGGCCCCATGCTTGCCTTTGAACGCAAAAAGCGTCCTGCTCGACCGATACGAGCACAAAAAAAGCCCACTAATGCCAAACGAAAACTGGCTGTTGGTCTGATTCCATTGCTTATCCTCATATGCGGAGTTTTTGGAGGGTTATATGTTGAGGGTGGTGGGTTGAACGAGAAGTTTTCATTGTCTGGAGCTATCCAAGTATTTGGGCGAGCACGAGCTGACATTGTTTTCATCTGCGCTACCGCATTTGCATCGGTTGCTGCAATCATTCTGACACGGTTTATTTCACCCGAGAGTAGCAAAGAATCGCCGGTGCAGATTTTTTTCGAAGGAATGCGCCACATGTTCATGCCGATGTTGATACTGATTTTTGCTTTCATGCTCAGCAATGTAATCAATGATCTCAGAACGGCAGAGTGGCTTGTTGGTTTTCTGGGAGATTGGCTTCCTGTTGCGCTTCTGCCGGCACTTGTATTTTTGCTTTCATCAGTCATGTCATTCAGTACAGGAACATCCTGGGGAACGATGGGAATCATGATGCCATTGGCCATTCCGGTGGCGGTCAGTTTAACCGGCTGGGAATTAGGACAAGAGTTGAACCATGTTGTGATTGTAACCATCGGGTCGGTCCTTACGGGAGCTGTCTTCGGTGACCATTGTTCGCCCATCAGTGATACATCCATCGTTTCATCTTTTTCCAGTGGGTGTGACCCATTGGACCACGTCAGGACTCAAATGCCATATGCTTTGGTTGCTGGGGGGCTTGCCGTGATTGCTGGCTACCTGCCAGCGGGTTTGGGAGTTTCAGCTTGGTTACTATTGCCCGTTGGCTTTGCTGCCTGTTGGGCGTGGATAAGATTCAAAGGGAAGTTAGTCGTGCGCGATAAGTTATAATATTCAAGTATAATTCATATTAAGGTTGATTCTGTTATATAAATGAAATAGACCTTTTATTTAAACAAAGGTCTTTTTGTGCACGGCGTGGACTTCATTTTTACGGAAACAACACTCACTTATCTCTCGCTGATGCTCCTTTCAGCGCCAGTATTTTCATTTGGTCTCTACGACCTTTTGCGTGGACCGCGCACTTCCGTGAAGTGTTCCTTTGCCGCATTTGGATTTTCTTTTTTACTCTTTGCGATTTGTTCCTTCGGTCTTAGTTTCTTCCACCAAAAAGGGGGGTTCATCTGCTCGGTTTTTTATCTCATTCCTCTATGGGGGGCTCGGCATGCACCACTTGGCTTGCGTATCGCTTCCCAAGAAAGTTAGAGGTCCACCCCTGGGAGATAAAGATAACCCTTCTGGTCTTGATCGTAGTCGGATTGTTTACGGCTTACAATTGCGCTAATCTACTTCGATCAAGCTTTGTGGACGATCATGCACATTGGCCTAATATCTTCCAGTATTCGGTTCCTGGTGTTTCATTCATCTGGACATTCGTTCTCTTTTTTAGGCAGGCATCCTCCCAATTTCCTGAGGCCAAAAAAAGGTCTCTGGTCTTGCGCTTATTGAACGCTCAGCATCAGGAGTTGCGGGCAGCTCGGAATTTATGCCTAATTTCTTTTTTTATTCCTTTTTTAGTTTGTCTTGTCATTGATCCTACTATCGTCGTATCTGCCAGCCTGATAATTTTATCTGTCTTCGTCCTTTTCTATCTGAGCGGATCGGCAGAGAGAACATCCCTGCAGGTTAAATTGATAGGTATTTTTCTGAGTTCAAACCTGCTTCTCTTTATCTTTGGCAGAGTCCAGGGCTGTCCGCCCTGTCATTATAGCCTTAACTGCCGATGCTCAACAAAGCCTGCTCAATCAGTCTGAAAATTCGGTTTTCGATCATCGTATGATTAAACCTTCTTCTAAAGAGGATTTGATAGCTGCCATAAATTCTTTCTTGTTTGAAAAAAATGAATCCAGTGATCCATATGATAAGAGTTGATTGGTCGCAGATGCATGGTTCAGAATAGCTGGATATTGAAAATTCTCATAGTTCACAATAGCTTGAACGATGGCACCTCCATGTCTGGAGTGTTGAAGCATTATTTACTGATGGCCAGAGCTTGGGTTGATATGGGGCATCAGGTCGATTTCATGATGGCTAAGGCTGGTTTTCCGCAGGTTGCATCTCAATTGCCTTTTTGTGGGCGTCTGTGCTCTGATCCAATTTTTGACGCCAGTGAATATATTGATCAAACCTGGCGTTATTTTCCTGCGTTCGGATTCCGATTGATTTCTGCGCATCTTGTTTCTTCCTCGTGCGATTACGGTATTGTTTACGCCTCGAATTTTCTTATTTTCGAGGTGTATCCTGCACTCATCATGGCTCGTCGTTGTAAGGCTAAACTTGTCGTCAAAATACAACACCTACTTCATTCTCAAACAGGGCGTCATTCCTTTTTCGATCGTTTATTTTTGAAATCAGAAAAATGGAGCATGCGCCTGGCTTGTCGCCATGCAGACTTGATCATGTGCCTCAGTCGTCCTGTTGAAAAGGATTTCACTGCCTTGGCTGCTCAACTCAAATTAAAAGAGCGAAAAGCGCACGTGATAGGCTGTGGCTTGGATTTCACCGAAATAGACGATACTCCCCGCGAAGAAGCGCAATTTGACCTCGTTTTTCTGGGGCGTATGCATGAGCAAAAGGGTGTGTTCGATCTCGCGGAAGTCTGGGGAACGGTGCTCAAGAATAGACCCAAGTCGCGTATGGTAGTGATCGGCGAGGGCCCTCATAGAAAGGCATTGATGGAGGGATTTGAAGCTCGAGGCTTACTCGACTCCGTCACATTTACCGGTGGAATTGATGAAGGCACCAAAAATAAACTGCTGCGACAATCCAGGTTAGGTTTAAGTCTCTCCTTTGAGGAAGGGTGGGGTTTGAGTGTGACTGAATTTTTGGCTGCTGGACTGCCCGTGGTTGCCTACGAATTGCCTGTATTCAAGGAATTATTTGCAGATGTTTTACATTTTGCCCCAATGAAATCTAAACTGCAGGCAGCGCAAGTAGTGCTTTCTTTGCTTGATGATTCAGACAAAATGGAGCGCTCAGGGATAAATGGAAAAATACATGCCAGGAAATTCAAATATCAGGAAGTAGCTCAACAGGAATTGCAGCTCATCGAGCAGTTATCTTCAGAGAATTGAAAAAAAATAAACAGGACCATTTTTCCCGATGAAAGATTTTAAGATTCAACAGCAAAATCACACTTTGTTAGTCGTTCTTTTTTCGTGTGTTTTTTCTCTTCTTGTAATGGGCGAAAAGCATCGATTTCTGGCGTGGAATACTCCGGATAATCATCGTCTTTCGCTTCGTCACGATCGAGAAAAAGTGGTATATCGCTTTCCCATTCCTCTTGCTGATTTTCAAGTGAGTGAATTAATTCCATCATGGAACCTTCAATCGATTGCAGAAGGCTTCCTAGATGTAGATGTTCACGTATCTTTTGCATCAGGGGAATCACACATATTCAATATGGGACGCTGGGCCGAGGGGAGGCAATCTCTTGATCTGGCTGGTCGTCGTACCAGCGTTAATGACCAAAAAAATGATTGCGGTGTCGTGTACACAGACACTTTGGTTTTTAAAAAGCCCCCCACCGATTGTGAATTAGAATTAAGCCTTTATCCGGGTAATGACAACAAGGGCGCAAGCCTTGATTTTTTTGGTGTGTGTCTTTCACCTCCTCGCTCTTCCGACAAACCGCTGAGACCTGCCCTAATTTTGGAGAAACGATTGATTGATGTTCCTCTTTTATGTCAGCGTGATTATATCGGCGGAGGCGTCTGGTGCAGTCCTACCTCTGTTGCAATGATCATGCATTATTGGTCTCAAAAGCTTTTAAGGCCCGATTTGAGATATTCCGTAACGCAAACAGCCGATCTTGTTTTTGATCCAGCCTGGCCAGGAACAGGAAACTGGGCTTTCAACGTGGCATTTGCAGGCGGGCACTTAAATATGCGGGCTCATGTGAACCGACTCAATGCAATAGATGAATTGAGGGCACTGATTGATGCCGGTGTGCCCGTTGCTGCCTCTGTCTCGTATGATTTACTTAAAGGGAAGTCTGTCAAAGGTAACAACGACGGACATCTTGTGGTGGTGGTTGGTTTCGATCAATCGGGTGATCCAATGATTAATGATCCAGCCGCCTGTCCTGAGGTTCAGCGTAGTTATCCACTGGAACATTTTATTAAGGCTTGGCAATCCTCGCGCCAAACAGTTTACATCATCTACCCATCGGAAATCAGTTTGCCAGACCAGCTGGAAATTCATTGGCAGTAGGCACCGCCAAGTCATGAACTTGAAGAAATGATGCGGCCCAGAGCTAACGTGGCCCGTAATCGGAGGAATTAATATTCAACCAATACCTGACGGCACTTCTAGCCAGTATGCCAAGTTTATGAGCCTTTGTCAGCTTGGTTAGTTTTGGGCTTAAAACCTGATAATCTGATTTTTCAATTTGCAGGAGAATTCTCCAGTAGACACTTGCCATCATTTCGGACGCAACCAGAAGCCTTCTCTTATCAGGATAGACGTATTGGCTTGCCGAGCGATAATGACCTCTTGCTCTTTCGGCAACTGCCTTGGCAACTGCTCGAAAGTCTGGAGTGAATCTGTAATTTAGAACGTCATCATCCGAAACCCCGTGCTTTCTGAGCAAGTCTTGAGGCAGGTAAATACGGCCTTTTTCGGCATCTACTCTCACATCGCGCAGGATGTTGGTGAGTTGCAAAGCCTGCCCCAGGTGATACCCATAGTCATCCAGAGAGGAATGATTGTAACCGAATACCTTAACGCTCAATAGACCTACAACAGAGGCTACATGATAGCAGTAATTGGCCAAATCATCCCATGAATCGTATCTTGTTTTGGTAAGGTCCATCTCCATACCATCGATCAAAGCCTCAAGATGCTCTGCTGGTAGATCACATTCATGAATGACTGGCTTGAGCTCTTTGACAATGGGAATGTTTGGTTCCTCATTCTGACAAGCTCGCTGTAAATCTTCACGCCACCGCTTCAGCTCAACCCGCTTTTCCTCGACAGAATGCTCCTCGCTGTCGGCAACATCATCCACCTCTCTGCAGAACGCGTAGAGAGCGCACATTGCTTCCTTCTTGTGTTTAGGGAGCAGCACGAAAGCTAGCGCCAGATTGGAAGCGCTTTTTTTCGTGACATTTTTACTGGCCTGAACCTGACTCATTGATGTCTTCTATGAATCCTGCTCGTCGAGCTCTTTTGGTGCCGGAAGTCCCCCGGTTTCAGCCAGTGTGGGATTACGTGGTCTGTGATCGCGTCGTCTGCGTCTTCTTTTCTTACGGCGCCTCTCCGCCTCCGAATTTTCATTGGAAAGGGAAGAGCCATCAGGAACACTCCTGAATGCGTCTTTTTCTCTAACCCTTGTCTCGGAGGATTTACGGAAAAACTTGACCCAGAGAGCCAAAGCGAGCATTAAAAGCAAACCAATCCCCATAACGATGGCCATGTCATCGAACCATCGAATTTCCTGGGTTCCCGAATCCGGAGTCGGAATGCTGGATCCCATCCGATGAATATCGGACTGTGCCAGGAACCATATTGGTCTCAATTCTATCATGAAAAAGTTTTTTAACACGTGGGAGTTAGGTTGTCTAATCCTGATTTTGAAATCTAGTCCGAATCAAGCTCGAGTTTCAGCTGGTGCATCCTGTATCGCAGGTCATGGGGTTTTAACTGAAGCGTTTCAGCAGCAGTTTCAATATTGAAATCTGTTGCTGAAAGTTTCTGCAGGATAATGTCTCGTTCGGTCTCTTTTAATTGTTCTTCGAGGGATGCGTCGGACTTTGCCCTCGATGGCTCTGAATTCCCCAGACGCGATTCCACTTTGAAATCCGGAAGGCTCGAGGGCTTGATTTGCTCTCCTGTTTCCAGAATAACGCACCTTTCGATTGCATTTCTCAGTTCACGCACATTTCCAGGCCAGTGGTGCGTGCGAAGGAGGATTGTTGCCTCGTCTGTGAAATTATCGATCGTTTTATTCATCGTCATCGAAAAAAACTTGAGGAAATGCTTTGCTAAAGTAATCACATCCTCTCCCCTCTCTCTAAGAGCGGGTGGAGTGAATTGAACCACATTCAGACGATGGAACAAATCTTCCCGAAACTGATTTCCACGAATGGCTTCAACGATATCTCTGTTTGTAGCGGCAATGAGTCTTACATTAACCTGTAATTCCTGGTTACCTCCAACTCGAGTGAATGTGCCATCCTCTAAAAAGCGCAGCAATTTGGCCTGCAATGGGCGGCTCATGTCACCAATCTCATCAAGAAACACTGTTCCCCCATCGGCCTCCTCCATACGTCCTACTTTATTTTTAATGGCCCCAGTGAAAGCTCCTTTCTCGTGACCAAAGAGTTCACTTTCCAGAAGTTGGTCTGGAATGGCAGCACAATTGATGCGCGTATAGCTTTCCTCTCTTCTCTGACTGAGTGCATGGATGGCTCCAGCGATGAGTTCTTTACCCGTTCCGCTCTCTCCTAGAACCAGAACGGTGGCATTTGTGGGGGCGACTGTTTTGATCAGTTCCCTCATGGAATTTATACCTACGGATTCTCCGATGATTTTTTCCAAGCCAAAGGAGGTTTTACTGGCATTTTTCAATGCCAGATTTTCCTGAATGAGTGCATGCCTCTCGGCGCAACGAGCCACTGCGTGCAGCAATTCTTCCGGGGCAAATGGTTTTGCGAGGTAATCAATGGCACCCGACTTAATTGCTTCAACAGCAAGTTTCGGTGTGGCATAAGCTGTAATCATCAAAATGGGAAGATCAGGTTTGCTCTTGGACATCTCCTTGAGAAATTCATAACCACTCATGCCTCCCAGCCGAGCATCTGTAATGACAAGAAAGCATGGCTCCGTCTTGAGCATTTTAAGCGCCTCCTCTGCTGATTCCGCGGCTATTGTTTCATAGCCCTCATCTTTCATGACGGTTGCGAGCGAAATGCGCATATTTTTTTCATCATCAACGATGAGGATGGGGGGTAAATTTTTGTTCATCCCGGATTCCTTTGCAATTTGATCAACGTTCGAGCGGGAAACTGTAGTATGAACTTGGTGCCTTCGCCAAGCTGTGATTCTACTTTTAGATGTCCTCCGTAAATTTCTACATTGTGTCTGACGATGGCCAGACCCAATCCGGTTCCTTTTTCTTTGGTCGTGAAATAAGGTTCAAAAATTTGATCCAATAACTCTTGCGACATTCCCGGACCGCTATCTTCAATGGTGACGAGGATTGAATAACCCTCACCGGCTGAGGCTGTCAGTTTAATTTTGCAATTTTCAGGTATGGCCTCTCTTGCATTCTGAAGGATGTTGACCATGATTTCATTGAAATGCCCTCTCTGCATAAAAACTTTCGGAAGAGCAGGTGCGTAGTCGCGTTCAATTTTCATCTTGAAATTTGCTGCTTCTGGGAAAACCTGTTCAAGGGCTTGATCCATTTCTTCTGGAATATTCAAAGGTTCGACAGAACCTTCCGCAAGCTGAGCGAAACCCATGAGGTCGGTGATGATTCGATCGGATCGATGGACTTCCTCCCGGATCAGGTGAATTTGCTGCGTAATTGTTTTTCCCTCTTTAACCGTTCTTTGCAGGGTAAAGGCAGCATTGTTGATGATTCCGAGGGGGTTCTTTAACTGGTGGGCTATCTCAGCTGCCAGTCTGCCTGTGGCCTGAAGCTGTTCTTGACGTATTTTAAATTCTCTTGACTCATCCTCAGCCCGTCTTTGCTTGTCAAACAAGGTTTGAAAGCCGTAGCACCACAAGGTCATGGTACCAAGAATCACCAGTCTCAAAACAAAAGAATCGGTGTTTGTATTCACGGATTCCAATTCGACTCTGGCTATTGCAACATCTGTCAGCCCTGCCATCATGAAGCAAATGACGGTCAGTGTGTTTACAGTGATCTGGGTCGTTGGAGCGTATATGCTTAGAGCATTGCGAACGATCAAGAGCAAGAAAAGCCAGAACAGTAAGCTTTGAAATCCTCCTGTTACCAGCGTCAGAGCAGAGAGGAAAAGCATATCTAGGACGCTGATGGCAAGGACAATCAATTGATTGAACCAAAGTGGAAGCTGCTTCATTCCCGCAATCATGATTCCACAGCCTATATTGAGGAAGCTGTAGATAATGAAAAACTGGCGCACAATGGTCAAAGCTACCTCGCGGGTATTGGCCACATCGTGCACCCAGTTTGAAAAAAACAGGTAGTAGCCAAGTAGTATAAGTAGGCAAGCTTTGACTGGTAGCCCAAAGTCGCACTCAACTGTTTTGATGCGGCTTGCGATGCGTTTGCTTTCCACATCCCGATTTTTTTCCAGATGAGGCCAGCGTTTTTTGAAGAAACTTGCTAATAGATCGAATGACATGGTGCGAGATCAGGACATTGGATCTATGCTAGCAATTCCAGTGCCTTATCTACGATTTCATGGGTTTTCCACAACCTGCCAACACCTTCGTAACCGCATGATAACATACCCTCCTCAGGGCCAATAAATTGAGCTCCGCGTGCAGTCAAGGTGCTGACGTGTGCTTGAGTGGCGGGGTGCTGCCACATCTTACCGTTCATAGCAGGAGCGAGCAGGATTTTCGCATCTGGATTCAAAGCGAGTGCAACGCATGTCAGTGCATCATTTGCCAATCCCAATGATAAACCAGCTATCGTCTTTGCTGTGGCGGGCGCGACTAAAAGCAGGTCTGCCTCATCTGCTAAACGAACATGCGCAGGTTTCCAACCATCTTCTTCGTCATATGAGTCGGTAATGACGGGGCGGCGTGAAAGTGTTTTGAACGGCAGAGGAGTGATGAATTTTTGTGCATCCTGAGTCATTATGACCGTGATTTGATGTCCTATTTTGGTGAGTTCGCTGGCAATATCAATGGCTTTGTGAGCAGCAATTGATCCTGTGACACCGAGTGCGATCTTCTTGGTCATTTTTTCCTATGCGTTTTATTAAGTCAATTTTCCAACGCATTTTGAATCGCAGCGGGAAGCTGTTGACGATGCGCTTTCAAGCGTTCCGATTGAACGATGCCTTGCAGCCTGCGTAAATCTTCTTTCACAGAACCCGATATAATCAGGAAATCAAAGAACTCCCAATGCTCAATTTCTCTTTTTGCGTGAGCCAGTCGCTTGAGAATCACCTCTTTTTGATCGGTATCCCGGTTTCTTAGCCTGCTTTCAAGTTCACCAAAACTCGGAGGGCTCAGGAATACGGTGACGAGAGATTTATGGAGTTTTGGGTCATGTTTTGCGTGGTTACGAATATTTTCTGCCCCTTGCACGTCGATATTGAGCAATACATCGTGGCCTTCTTCAAGTTGATTAAAGATATCCTTCTTTCGAGTTCCATAATGGTTCCCATAGACCTCGGCATACTCCAGGAAATCGGCGTTCTGGATTCCCTCTTCAAAAGCCTTCTTGTCCAGAAAGTGATAATCAACCCCTTGCTTTTCGTTGGCTCTGGGGGAGCGCGTGGTGCAGGTAATGACTCGGCTTACCTGTGGTTCTGCATTCATCAAATTCTGGCACAGGGTGGTTTTCCCAGAACCTGAAGGCGCCGTAATCAAAAGCAAAAGGGGGATATGTTGACTGGTAGCAATAGTATGGCTCCTTATTCAAGATTTTGTACTTGTTCGCGGAATTTTTCCAATTCCGTTTTTAACGTTACCACAATGTGTGCGATTTCATGGTTGGAAGCTTTGGATCCGATCGTATTAATTTCTCTGAACATTTCTTGAGCCAGAAAATCCAGACTGCGTCCAACTTGTTGCTGCTTCTCACAAAGTGAGTTGAAATGTTTAAAATGGCTTTCAAGCCGGGTAATTTCCTCGCTTATATCGCTTTTGTCAGCAAATAAGACCAGCTCTTTCAATATGCGCTCATCGGTGAGGTCGATTTGTTCAAGTCCCGCATGCTTCAATCGATCCATCAACAGTTGTCGATGCTTAGCCGGTAGCTCTGAAGCTTTTGTCTGAATTTGTGCAAGGGATTCACGCATGGACTTGATACGCTCTGTCAAATCCTTGTGAAGGTGATTGCCTTCGGTTTCTCTCATTGAAATCATACCTTTCATGGCTTCTTCAACGGCTGATTTCAGGGTCGACCAGATGCTCTCTGCATCCGGGATTTTCGGATCAATCTTCAAGACACCCGGAATACGGGTCAAAAGCTCCAAATTGACCTCCGTCCTGGTGCCCATCTTGGACGCGAGTGATTGAAGCGATTTGATAGAGGCTTCAGCTAATTGCTGGTTGATGCGGGGTTCTGCGCAATCGTTGCCTTCCAGATCGGATAGTTGTACCCTCACTTGAACACGTCCTCTTGACAGAAAACCACTCAAGTAAGAGCGTAGCTTGCCTTCCAGGGCGTCAAATTCCCGAGGTAAAGACATCGCAAATTCGAGTTGTTTTCGGTTGACTGAATTGATTTCCGCAACCACTCGATACCCTTTGTCCACCCTCTCTCCCCGGCCATAGCCGGTCATTGACTTAATCATGGGCAAGATTGAAACGGAGATCGTGCGGGGAAGTCAACAACTGCCTTTTAGAAGAAGGAGGTGAAATAGCTTTGAGAGGTGTTCTGAGCGAGAACTGGACTGAGCTCAATACAGTTTTTTATTTCTCTCCCATTTCTTTCGAGCAATGATTCCCCTTCATCACCGGCACGACCGCCCTGAAGAGTTCTTTAAGTTCTTTAACCAGTTTTTCAGAAGACACCTTGTCTTCCTCCAAGGCGGATTTCTCCAGATCTGTACAAATGCTTGACATCAAATTCAAGCCGTAAATCTGGCACACAGACCTGTAAGAATGAGCAAGTCTTCTTAAATTTTTCAGGTCAGGCGAGTTCAGACTCTCTAACATTTCATTCAACCTCTCAGGAGTGCTCTCGAGAAAATCTGCAACCAACTCCATGGTGCCATCCTTTCCAATGTCACGATAAAGGCCCTTTAACTTTGTGGACACTTCATCAATTTCTTTCCTCAGATTCTTAGTCATGTTCTCGTTAAATTTTTTTATTGTGAAATCCGCTCGAATCTCCAGTGGCCATTACTTCGACGAATTTGAAAGATACATCTGACTGTAAAAATAAGTATACTCTTTCCTGCATTTCTTCGCTACTTCGGCAGGGCCGTTGTCGGGTTTCCTGATCGAAACGGATGCGTGTGGTTTTGGCAATATTCTTTGCGCGTAGCGGTAGTTGATGGTTCTGGTTGCTTCTTATCCAGTTATTTCGGTAATGAGCTCAGATAAGAAAAAACATCGAAAGATTCTCTTCGAGTCTTTGAGTTTCTAAGGCTCATGATTTCTACAATCAAATTTCAGGTAGAAATCAGTTAATATCAAGTTTCTTCCAAAACCGTTCTGTGGAGGTGGCTTTGCTGCGGCACTATCTTTATTTGCACCCCATTGTGCGATCTTATTCGATTTTCCATTCGCGCATTCTGATGGAGGCTTGAGAGTTTCAATGCATCGGAGCCTGATTATGGGAAGTGTTGCGAAAGAAAAAACGGCTTAAATTCGTTCCTTTTGGCGGATCAGTAGAAGCTCTTTCATGACGCCGTGCATGCTGGGATTGGGATTCGATTGAGTGCCGAATGAATCGTGCAGCTGCCGGTAAAGATTGAATAAACAATCGTAAACGATCCTTGAGGCCTGGTTCGGCTTGTAACTCATTGATTTGGTGGAGGTCAAATGGCTTTGAGCTGTCATGATGTCTGGGTAAATGCCCCCAACCACACTTCCTGCGATGACTCCCCCTAGTGCACACGTTTGGTTGGAGTCGGAAATGAGGATCTCGCAATGTGTAATATCTGCATAAATTTGCATGAGCATGGGGTTTTGTTCAGCCAAGCCACCACAAGCAATGACTTTATTTACCGGAATCCCATGGCGGGCCATTTGCTCAAGAATCATCCTCGCTCCAAACGCAGTTGCTTCGATCAATGCACGGTATATCTCTGATGGTCTGGTTTGTATGGTTTGGCCTAGGATCAGTCCCGTGAGCTGTGGATCGCACAGCAGGCATCTATTCCCATTATTCCAGTCCAGAGCCAATAAACCACTTTCTCCAGGTTTCAGTAAAATTGCTTCATCAGTCAAGGAAGCATGCGTATGAGCCGAGTCAGCTAGAATGGTATCCACCCACCAACCAAATAAATCGCCAACAGCAGATTGTCCTGCCTCCAATCCATGATGACCGGGCAACACGGACTCAGACACAATTCCACATAGCCCGGGAATGAATGGCAGTTCCTGTATTTGTGGTGCTACGATAATATCGCAAGTCGAAGTTCCCATGATTTTGACCATGGTACCTTGCTTGATTCCACAGCCAACTGCTCCCATGTGGGCGTCCAATGCTCCTGTCGCAATGGGAGTTCCAGGCTTCAGCCCCAATTTCGATGCCCAGGATGGACTCAAATGTCCTGCTGCTTCGTGGATTGGCTGGACTATGGCATCGTCCAGAGATCTTCTGATTCTTGCCAGCTCCGGGTGTTGTGCTGCCAGAAAGGCCTCGTCAGGATAGCCCCCCCAATCTGTGTTGTAGAGGGCTTTATGGCCAGCAGCACAAATGTTTCGAACAGGGTTTTGTTCTTTGCCCGTTAAAATTGCCGGTATCCAATCGGATATTTCAATCCAGCTATATGCAGCAGCAACCACTTCCGGATTTGACTGCGCACAGCGCCACAGTTTTGCCCAGAACCACTCGGATGAATAGTTGCCGCCGCATTTCTCCAGATACTCAGGTTTATTCACGGAGGCCGCTGCAGTCAGCTTTTGTGCTTCTTCGGATGCGGTATGATCTTTCCATAGCCACGCCATGGCGGCAGGCTCATCAGCAAACTGGGGCTGTCTGACAAGGGAATTCCCATTTTTGTCGATGGGCATGGGAGTGCTTCCAGTCGCGTCGATACCAATTCCCAGAATCTGATCAGGATGGAATTGTTCATTGTTTTCAGCTGCTAATGTTAATGCCTTTTTCACCGAGGCAACGGCCCCCTTCAAATAATCCTCTGGATGCTGGCGCGCCAAATCAGGTATTTTCGGGTTACCTACAATCCCTTGCTGTCCATGCTCATAAAGGGCTACAGCACTTGCTGCTTCCTGGCCGCTTTGAGCGTCAATGATAAGGCATCTCACTGAATTGGTGCCGTAATCCAGTCCTAAAGCATAACTTGTGGGTGACATTTTCTTCGGGGGTTTTGTTTGATATTTGATTACCAATATCCAATGATGCGACCTGAAGGGATGGTGGCATTGTGGGGGCGCATTTCTGATTGTTTTCGCCAGTTGACGGAACCGTCAACCAAGCCGACATGGCCACCTTGAGATTTGATGGTTTCAGGCTCAGGAAATGAGTTCTCGCCACTTTTAACCGGCCCTGTCGCGCCGTGAGGTGACGAGGTAATGGGGGGATTCACGGTGCCTTTCTCAATAACATCACTAATCAAGGGAAGGTTTGTATCATCTGTGGCTCGCTGAGGTGAGTCCCAGGGCCATGGATCATCCTGATAATCGGCACTGCGGTCACGTAGGTCCTTCTCGGTCCCGTGCCCCCAGAGAAAGTAATAGCCCAGGCGGTAGCCTACGCCGGGCTGCACACGAAACCACTTCTGGTTGTTTGGGCAACTGAAGGAATTTGTCGATAAACCGCCACTGACACGCATGTAATCAAAGACTCTGGAGTGTATGAAAGAGAAATGCTCAACGCCGTTGTCTCTCAGACCTTCCGGGAATTTTTGCTCATTGTCATTGGCATACATCAGCATCGTCAACACGACCTGACGTTGATTGGATTTGCAGACGGCACGTTTTCCCTGCTCTTTTGCCTTACTCAGCGCTGGCAGCAGCATGGAGGCCAGAATGGCAATGATCGCGATCACTACCAGCAATTCGATCAATGTAAATGCTGCTTGGTGCTGTCGTGTTCTCCTGTTCATTCAATCATGATCTGGCTCATCGCTGTGCATTGGGGTATGGTAAGAAAGATGCGAGGTTTTGCAATACACCAAATCTTTCGATCAGGCATGTCCCAGCTCAAACGAGTCGTGTCCTGCGTCGCGCTTTTGATGGTTCCCTTGAACCCCACGCTTGCTGAATCACAAATTTCAAGGGCAAGCACCAGGGCATCTGAAGTATATGACTCATGCATGGTTTGCCATAGTAACCGGGAGATGCAACGCGGTCCAATCCTCGATGGGTTGCCTTCCTGGTATGTGATGCATCAATTAAGCAAATTCAAGCAAGGGATCCGTGGTGCAAAAGAACAAAATAAGAGTGAATTCTTAATGCACTCCGTCGTAAAGCAATACGACAATCCCATTGTCTGGAAGGAGCTTGCGGCACATATCGAATCTCTGCCGGCACCCGGTCATCTCAAGTTGATACGGGGGAATCCTGAAAGAGGGAAAGTGCTGTTTGCCGTTTGCTCAAGTTGCCATGGGGCTCAAGGGCAGGGAAATCAGAGCCTGAAGGCGCCACCATTGAACGTGCAGGAAGATTGGTATTTGATGGAGCAATTGAGGAAATACCAAACCGGAATGCGTGGTTATGATCTCAGAGATATTGAGGGTAGATTAATGCAGAGCATGGTCCGTCTGTATTCACTGCAAGACCTGAAGGACATCGTTGCATTTATCACCAGAACAGTGCCTCCCAAAAATACTGAAGAAGAAATCAGTGAACCCTGATCCGATCGGCCATGTAATTGTTCGCTATGACTGGATTGTTTTCATGCGTTCTGAAAATTCCGTTGCCTCATGGCAGGCTCGACGCAATCTTTTCACTCCATACCGCATGTTTCGTTGTTTGAATAAATGGGATCCACTTACGAACGTATCTGCACCCTCGCGAGCGCACATCGCGCCTGTCTTGTCATTGATACCTCCGTCTACCTGGATGCGGAAATTGAGCTTGCGATCTTTCCTCCATTTTTGAGCTTGTTGGATTTTAGGCAGTGTTTCTTCAATGAACGATTGCCCTCCGAACCCTGGATTGACTGTCATCACCAAAAGAAGATCAATCTTATCCAGATAAGGTTCTGCATCTTTGATGGAAGTAGGTGGGTTCACCGCCAGGCCTACTTTTCGATTTAATGAACGAATCTGCCAGATAAGATCCTCTACCCTCCTGCCTAACTCTGCATGAATCGTGATGGCATCTGCTCCTGCCTCCTTAAAAAGCTTCAGCAGGGTGTCAGGTTTTGAACACATCAGATGAACGTCGAACAGCAAGGAAGAGTGTTTCCTCAGGGCCTTGACCACATCTGGACCAAAGCTCAGGTTGGGCACGAAATGCCCGTCCATGATGTCCAGATGAAGCCATTCCGCTCCAGAACGTCCGACACGCTCTGAATCCCTGTGAAAATGGCCAAAATGCGCCGCTAGCAAGGACGGTGCGATGATCAAAGGGTGGCGGGTGTCCTTTCCACTCATCAGGAATTCCCAGGTCAGGCAGTTGCTGGAGACGCTCCTCCAAACCCTGGGTCCAATTCAGTTTTGGGTGTCTCAGGCTCCGGTGTCGGCGTGACTGCCTGAGCCCCCATGGGTGGAGTGGGCGGATCCTCTGGTGCTTGAGGCGGATTGAACTTCCCAGTACGAACGATCTCTTCGACCTGAGCCCCATCCAGTGTTTCGTATTCCAGAAGGCTGTTGGCAATCAATTCAAGCTTCAGCCTGTTATCATCGATCAACGTCTTTGCTGTGTTGAAACCATTATCGATAAGGCGCTTTACCTCTGTATCGATTTCCTGAGAGGTGTGCTCGCTGTAGGCCTTGGACCTTGCCATGTCCTTACCCAGAAAAACGTAATCGCTGTCGTCTCCTCCATATTGCACCATTCCCAGCCGTTTGCTCATGCCGTATTGGCAGACCATGGCCTTCGCCAACTGGGTGGCTTGTTGAATATCACCTGCGGCTCCTGTGGACATATCATTTGTAACAACTTCCTCTGCGATGCGGCCCGCCATGGTGACGGCAATCATGTCCTCCATTTCTTTTTTCTGACGATTTAAAATATCCTGCTTCGGAAGCGACATAGTGGAGCCCAGAGACTGCCCTCGGGGGATAATGGTGACCTTGTGAAGGGGGTGGGTGTGCTCCAGCATTACATTGACAATGGCATGACCTGCTTCGTGCCATGCGGTGATTTTCTTATCCTCATCTGTCATGGCCAGACTTCTCCTCTCACGACCCCACCTCACTTTGTCACGAGCTTCTTCCAATTCCAACATGCCAATGGACTTACGATTGGCGCGTGCGGCAATAAGCGCGGCTTCGTTGAGAAGATTGGCCAGCTCTGCGCCGGAATAGCCCGGAGTGCCGCGTGCTATGACGCCCAGTTCCACATCTGGGCCCAGTTTGACATTCTTGGCATGGACTTTCAGGATCTGCTCACGACCTTTGACGTCGGGTAGATTAACGGAAATCTGGCGATCAAATCGACCAGGCCGAAGCAGCGCCGGGTCCAGCACATCCGGGCGATTGGTTGCTGCAATAATGATGATTCCCTCCTGTGTGTCGAATCCGTCCATCTCCACCAGCAATGCATTCAGTGTCTGTTCACGCTCGTCGTTGCCGCCGCCCAGTCCATGACCGCGGCTACGACCCACTGCATCGATTTCATCAATGAAAATAAGACAAGGTGTGCTCTTGCGGGCTTGTTCAAACATGTCCCTCACTCGACTCGCTCCTACGCCAACAAACATCTCGACGAAATCGGATCCACTGATACTGAAAAAAGATGCATCCGCTTCCCCTGCAATTGCTTTTGCTAGGAGTGTCTTACCTGTGCCGGGTGAGCCTATCATCAGGATTCCTTTTGGGATACGACCTCCGAGTTTCTGGAATTTTTTCGGATCTTTCAGGAATTCTACCAGCTCGGAAACCTCCTCCTTTGCCTCATCTACGCCTGCAACATCTTTGAAAGTGGTGCGATTCTTGTCCTTGCTGAGCATGCGGGCCTTGCTTTTACCAAAACTCAGGGCTCCCTTGCCTGCGTTGCGTATCTGTCTGATGAGAAAGAAGTACACGAGAGCTGCAATGATCAGGAATGGTAGAATAGAGAACAGGAACCCCGTCAACATGGTATTTGGTTGGGTGGCCCGAAATTTTGAGCTTTCAAGCATCTTTATTTCAAGAGGTTCCATCAAGACTGTCTTGATGTGAAAGGCTTTCAGTGACTGAGACTGATCCTCACCCAAGATATAGTCTATCTGTCCGTTGTTGCTGACTGTGTGTTCTTTATAGAGACCGGTAATCTCCTGAAGTCGACTCTGAGGGTCGTAATTGATCACACCTTTTTCCACGAGGTCGTTTTCGACCATGAACTGTAGCTCGGCATAGTTGATGGTTTCCTGATTACCAGCTTCATTCTGGCGTTGCAGGAACATGATCAATGGAATAAGACCCAGGATGGCTATCCAGATCAGAAGAGTCTTTGGCGGAACCTTCATTTCGCCATTTTCGTTGTCTTCGTCTGGTTTGTTATTTTTTGGTGCGTTCTTTGGCATCGTAAAGTATCAAGATACTACACCTTGCGCATGTTGGATGCAACCATCTATACCATGGACGTCATTGTTTCTGTAGCGCCATGCTTTATCTCAATCAATCTGTCGTTTTTCCTGTGGTCTTTGGCTTCGAAGGAAAAAGAGATTTTAAAATCCATAAATGAGCTTAATACAACACAATCGCCCAGACAAACGCCCTTATGAAGTTGGAGACAAAAAGGCTCTCTATCAAATTTGTATCCGAACTGCAAACGCAGGTCACGATGCCCGCCATATTTACGAAGATACCCTCCTGCTTGGTGATCTTTATCTGGGCTCCTACCTGCATCATCAGCCAGAGATGGTTTGGGTCATGGAGAACAATTTTGGGCTTTGTGGATATCTCGCGGCCGTCAGTGACACAGTAAGCTATCAAAACTGGTTTTTGACTGAGTGGCTTCCAAGAATCCAAAAGGGCAGGCAGCTTGAGGTTCATGATGGAACATCTGACAGTCCAGACGATGCCTTGTTGGCTTCCCTGTTCGATTATTCAATGTATCGTCCCGAATGGTTGCATGACTATCCTGCTCATTTTCATATTGCATTGCTCGAGCATGTTCGAGGCAAGGGAAACGGAAGTAACTGGATTCAGGAATTATTTCGGGTGCTTCAAAAACAAGGCTGTCCTGGCGTTCACCTGGGAATGCATCCGGAAAACCACAGTGCGCTATCCTTTTTTGAAAAAATAGGGTTCCGCAAACTGGAGCATGTGGATTTGCCAATGGAAGAAGTGCTTTATCTTGGAAAAATCTTGAAGCCGGAAGAATTTTAGGAGCCAATGACCCATATGAAAGATCCCATGAATGATGCGCAACGTTATCTGGACATCGTTGCCAGTCAGATCCGTCAGGTTCGTGAAACCCAATGGTCCTCGATTCAAACTGCCGGGCAATGGATCGCTGATGCCCTTGCGGGTGATCACTGGTTTTATACTTTCGGCACGGGACACTCGCGCATGTTGGCTGAAGAGGTCTTTCATCGAGCAGGCGGCCTGGCAAGGGCCATTCCTTTTCTCGACCCAATGGTTTATTTTACGGCCGGGGCTGAAGCTGCGACAGCATTTGAACGAAAAGAGGGAGCCGCGAAAGAATTACTCAGTCAGTATCCAGTTGCTTCAGGTGATGTTCTTCTGGTTGCGTCCAACTCTGGTCGCAACGCTCTGCCGATCGAAATGGCACTCCATGCCAAGGAGCTGGGGTTAAAGGTGATCGCTCTGGTGAATCTGGAGCACAGCAAAGCCTGGCCGACACGTCATTCTTCGGGGGGGAATCTGGCGGAAACGGCGGATTTGGTCCTTGATAACTGCGGCATCGAAGGGGATGCGGCTCTTGAAATCGACGGCGTGCCTGGACGGGTTGCTCCGACGTCAACTATCACTGGAGCTCTCTTGGTGAATTTGGTAATGGTAGCTGCCGTTTCACACATGAAGTCAAATGGAATCGATCCTGAAATCTACATCAGTAGCAACAGTAATGGTGACGATCACAACACTCGGCTTGCCGATAAATATCGTGACCGGATCCGGCACCTGTAACACGGGCCCATACGGTTAAGATCTCAAAAGACTTCCGTTAGCCTGTTGAGATCGAAATGCTTCAAAGGATTTCAACCGTCTTTCATCATCCTGCAAGCCGACTATCTGAAAAGGCTCGATTCAGCGTTTGCTGTCAGTGTGTTATGTTCCTTTGGGGGAGTGATTCTGATGTCATTTTTCATTTTGCCGAATGACAAACAATCCAGAGTCTCAGTTTTGCCAATTGCACGCTTTGACAGGAAAACCTCCTTGCCAAATATTGACGTATCTTACGTATCCGCAAACACGATTATGGGTTGATCTGCTTGAAGAAGGATATCCAGCAGCTACTATTACGTCAAAGGCATGAATCCATCATCATTCAAAAAGGATGTTGAAAGCTTCAAAACTTGCGCACCTGTAAAACATATTTTGATCTTGTCGCAGAGTTACCCTTGTGGATCTCAGAGCGGAGGAGTAAAGAGTTGGCAAAACCTCATGATTTGAAAGCTTGTATTTTGATTCTTTCGAGGCTATGTGTGGCAGGAATTCCAAAACGATCATGAACAGAAGACAATTCATTCATTCAGCTACTGCATCCGCTGCTGCGGTGGGTATGACCCAATCTCATCAGCTAAAAGCAGATCACCACAACGAAGCAAAAAGTCCCAAGTTACTTGAGTGGCGACGTTGGCATATTGAATCCGCTTCCAAACAAGCGATGGTGGATCGATTTTTAAAAAATGCTGCCATTCCAGCGTTGAACAGACAAGGAATCAAGCCTGTAGGTGTCTTCCATTCTCAACCTGAAGATGGAGAAGAAGACCACTCCATTCATGCATTGATTCCTTATCCGACGCTTGAGTCTTATTACGACATGCGGCGGACACTGAGTGAGGACAGTGGTTTGGTTGAAAACGGTCAGGAATACCTCTCCACACCGAAAGGGGATCCAGCTTATACAAGAATCGAAAGCACACTCATGCGCCCTTTTGATGACTATCCCTACGTCAAAATCCCACGAACTGGAGAGCGGATTTTTGAACTCCGTGTGTATGAAAGTCACAATGAGCAAAAAGCCGCCTTAAAAGTGGAGATGTTCAATAGCGGCGAATTCGACATTTTTAAAAATGTAGGCCTTGACAGCGTCTTTTGTGGCGAAGCTTTGTCCGGACCGGGCTTGCCCAATTTAATTTACCTTGTTGCCTACAGTGACATGGCAGAGCGAAAAGCAGCATGGACTCGCTTCTCCAAAGATCCTGACTGGCAGGTGCTCAGGAAAAACAAACGCTACGCAGACACTGTCTCCAAAATTATCCAAACATTTTTGAAGCCAGCACCTTATTCACAAATTTAACCAGCATTGGTAGGAGGAAAGCGGGAGACACCCCTTGTTGCTTCAAGCCCCATTGGCAAGCCTCATGGTGTGCCAGAAATGCTGAGAAGTTCTGCGCCTGGAAAATGAGATCCAAAAGCGAAAAAGCCATTCATTCCATGGGGTCAATGTGTTCTGAGGTAGGGTTTTCAAGGTCCTGCGTCAAATAAGAACCTGCCCCCCATTGAGTCCGATAGGTTGAAGAAAAAGATTTAAAATACTGTTGACCGATAAAGCGAAAAAACATAATTTCAGCCAGTTGCCGTGACAAGCCTTGAAAGCAAGGTGTAAGTGGCAAGGTGGTTTAAAGGATT
>CESS01061592.1_pt1 | contig 31429 bp, 39 predicted proteins | sample 326931 | NCBI WGS metagenome assembly CESS01 (sample SAMEA2591098, study PRJEB7988) | marine metagenome | biome: marine biome (ENVO:00000447); feature: deep chlorophyll maximum layer (ENVO:xxxxxxxx); material: saline water (ENVO:00002010), including plankton (ENVO:xxxxxxxx) | depth 55 m
ACATGTTGGACATGTCAAACGTGTCAAATTAATGACGCATGTGTCAAATGTTTGACATTGACAAGATGTTTTGCATGTGCTATAATTATAAGGCATCAGGGGGTCACGCGCATCTACTACTATTATATACCCCCTCAGATTTTTTCGTCATTTTTAGACCTGTTTAGCACCCTTGATAGTGCATACAAAGTCTATAGTCTTCCAATGACCATCTGGTGGATACTCTTCGTGTACCACTTTTAACTCAATACAAGCAGCATGAGTATCAAACTTCTGTACATCTTGTGTCAAACATTTGACATCTGTGCAAACAGTAAGCAGTAGTGTCCATATAACTTCCATGTTCTTGCCTTAATCTCATAGCCGATGCATAAGCAGCATCACTACAGTATGTAAAACATGTCCTAAATGTAATACATGTTAAACATACTATAGTATATAGTTAAAGGGGGTCTTGTCTAGGATGTAACTTTAGAAACTTATCCATCCATCCTGCTGCCTATCTACTGATGCTACATTCATGTGTGCCATGAACTTTTCTAGTTCATTATCCAGTAGTTCTTCTTTTCTTGTTCGTATTTCTGTATCTGCATCAGCAGCCATTTGCTCTGTCCAGTACTGCACTGCCATAGCAAGTACGTCAAGTCTATCGTCATGCGCTAATGCTCCACGTTGTTTAGTTATCCTAGTCATCTGGTAGGTCAGCATGTACTTGATACCCTTTTCAGGGGGCATACTCTGTACACTGTCATAGTCTTTTTGTATGACCTTAGGGTCTACAACAAGCCTATGCTGGTTCATAACAGGCTCTAACGTATCAATGATACGCATTTCCTTTTGTGTATTATGCCTAACCTCTTCCAGTGTAACTGGATAAGTCTTTAACATGTACGGCTTGAGCAACTCAGTAAACATACCGTCACCAAAGTTACTCTCAATCAGTACCGTATTTACCTGATGTATCTTGGCGAGGTCTGTAAGATGCTGTAGCGTAGTATCAGAATAACCACCCTCAACACCACCACAGTCCACCACGTACAGATAACCATTTAACATCTTCACAATCGAGTAGGCAGTCTCATCACTACCTCTACCTGATGGGTCAATAGCCATCACTGAGCCTGTGTATTTAGCCCTACCTACTGTATCTTCTGGCGCATAGTACTTATCACCACTCAAACCCACGTTAGGAATCTCTGACATGGGTTTCATTATTCCATACACCATCTTCTCTGGTGCTGTATCCTTGTCACAGGAGTATATAATCAGGTCACTCAGTTTAAGCGGATATTTGTTTGCGTCACTGAGACTAGTATCCAACATAAATTGCAGAGCAAAACCACTTCTACCATAACTAAGTTCTCTTTCTAGTAAGTCTTCATCATCAAATCGTTTAGCGTCCGTAGGATGACCGTACACGGCCTCTAACTTTTCCTGTAGGGTTTCATACAGCAAAGGTGCTAGACGCCCCCCATAGGCCTTCTCTGCGCGATCTAGGCTAGGGTAACGAGCAGGCCACACTCTCATGGCGTATCCACGCCCCAATAGCACGTTATACAGGCTCATTTCGTTTTGAGGTGTACCAAGATAAATAATCTTACCGTCAGGCTTGAGAACAGCGTCAAATTCCTTAACAGTCTCCGCTAACTTTTCACGCATCATGTGTGTCATAGAGTTGTTGGGAACTTCTACGTCATCAGCAATAATAATATCAGCACGTGAACCTGTAAGCTGTCCTGTAACACCCACAGACTTTACTGAGGGGCTACCAGATGCCCTAGCAGGTGCTACATCAAAAGCTATCTTAGACCATCTCTGCCCCTCTTTAGCCACCAAATGCTGGCATATAGGCAGTTCCATGATGATACGCTGCGTAAACGTAGAGAAGTCATCAGCACGTGCCTTAGATGCAGACACCACCATGAACTTTAGCTGTGGGTCTAGCAGTAGCTGGTGTACCACGTAGGCAGCAGTGATGTAAGACTTACCTACACCACGGAAAGCTTCGATAATACAACGCTTGGGACTGTTCTGCAAGTAATGTGCAATGTCGTACTGTACTGGCGTAGGCTCTGGTAATCCCAAATGTTGCCATACTAAGTATGTAAAGTTCCTAAAGTCTCTCAGAGCCTCAGGGACGGCGTTTGGTTGTTGCATAGTGGGTACATACCTCTCAAGGCTCTAAGGCCTGTCAGTGGGCTTCTATGGGCGATTAATCGTCATATATTACTTCGATTCATTGCACACTCTCTGCCACATCAAAGGGTAAGTCGTTAAGAAGGTTAGCCATAGGACTTTCAGCAGTGATAACATCTAGTGATGCACCATTATCTTTCAAAAATTTGACAGCTACTGACAGTTCGCTTGCAGTTGCCTCACCGCTACGTACACGTGCTAGTAGGTCTGCTGTAACGGCGGCATGTAAATCGTCCATCTGTTGTTTTTGGTTCATTGCCACTCTCCTGTACGTATTTGCTCCGCAACTTCTATTGCACGTTGTCCTACTTGTTTAGCCCAACGGCTGTTCAGAAATTCGTCTGCTGCCGTATCGTAACTTCCGTCCTTTAGCAGAGCCATTGCGTTTACGAACTTGCCCACTGTCCCTATCCCTACGTTGAAGGTGAAGTTGATAAGGGCTTGAAAACGTACCGTGTCTAGGTCTTCTGTCCATGGAAAGGTCAGCACTAACTGGTCTGTTGCCCTCTCTATGTCGTTTATCAGCAACATCTCTGCTTCTTCTTCTGAGATGCCTACATCTTCCAAGTTTCTTCCAACACCGATAGTAAGCTTGTCTGCTGTGCATTTGTAGGGCTTTAACCTCAATCCTTCGTGACGTTTAAGTTGTTGAATTAACTGTAAATAGTTCATGTTTTTTTCTTATACTTATCTGTCTTCTTAGGGAAACCAGCCTTCATGTTGGCATAAGATTTAGCACTAATAGTAGACTTACTCTTAGGTCTGCTAGTACCAGCTTTTTTACGTTTGTTAATGTTTTCGTATAGGCTCATAGTTACCTCTATTTTTTAAACATCTTAGTAAGTTGTTGAACACCAAAACTTGCTGCGAATACAACGCCTACAGCAGTCTTATAGAAGTCTGGCATACTGTCTAACGCCTCAAAGCCACGCTGCACAATGTCTTCGTGTCCTGTAAAGGCTAATATCAGAGGTATGCTCACCAAAATTGTTAGCCACTCATCCTTCCAGCTTGACGCAGAAGCCTGTGCCATGGTCTGGTTCCACTCCATTTCACCAGCAGCAACCTTCTTTGCTACAGCTACTTTGGCTTTTTGTGTCTCAACCTTACCTTCCATCCATGTACTGGCTAGACCAGCCACGGCTTGTACTACTCCTAGTATCATAGTGCCTGACCTCTTAGCTGCTTACATTTAAACTTCTGTGCCATAACAGTACCTTCATGCACCTCTGCAATCATGTTACCCATTTCGTAGGCTCTGGTTTTACATTGCTCCTGTGTGTCATAGGGGCCACGTGTATCGTGATATTCCCAGCACATGTCAGGAGAAGCTATAGCACAGGCTAGTACTATTGTCTTAAACATTCATACTCTCCTTAACAACCCACAGGATAATACCTAGCGTAGCCAGACCTAATCCTATACACACAGCCCAATAAAAGGCTATAATACAGTTGTCAATAAATTGTTGTCGTTCTTTTGCTGCTTGTTTTTGTGCATTAATTCTTTGTTTACGTGCTTCTGCCTGAAACCTAACCCAATCCTGCCACAGTCCTGCCCTACCATAAAGCTGCATAGCCTCACGTAGTTCATTCTCCTGCTGCTTAATTTGTTCTAGAGCCATAAACTCTTCTAGGTCATCACCAGACTTACCACCTACTTGATTCCAGAAAGAGTTTTTCTTTTTATTGGCTTTAGTTTGTAAAGTTTCTTTGGCATCTACGTACTGAGAGATAGCCTTGCCAGCATCAACTAGTTCCTTACCATTGGTTAGAGTTTGCTTTATAATGGCAAAGGCAGCGTTAGCCGCCGCTAGTTCCGCTAACATGGCTATTCTCCTACATTTTTGAAAGTAAGGTAGCTGCAAGGCCAACCATAATTACAGTTGACCCCATGATAAGTGCTTCAAGTCTCCACAAGCGTTTGTCGAGACCTAAAAGTTTTTCCTCTACTGATGCGTACCTTATTGCACATTCTTTTTCGTGTGCTTCTAAGTCTAAGGCTACTCGCAATTCTGGTGATACTTCTAGTGTCTGTTTCATGGAACTTATCCTGCGATTTCCGTAACGGTTATGTGCGTTGGCACTGCTGCGCTTGTTCCAGCCATCTGCTGTCCAAGCCGTGTCGTTGTAGCAGCATCACCATCGGAATTATATGAACGAAAGCGCAATCCGTATGTGATGGCTGCTGCGGTTGCAGGGCTATCTAAAATAGTCATTGAAAATGGGGAAAATTGCACTTGAACACCAACGATAGAATTACCGTGTTGCAAACCAATATCGGCATGACCTAAATTTGTGCTGTCTCTAAAAATAGTAGTAAACCAACCATCATTTCCATCATCTGCACTAATTATTCCACAACAGGTAATAAGGAATTTAGATGTTGCTGACGATGGAGTGATTGTTACTTGAGCCGTGTTACTTGCTATATCAAATGATTGGCTAACAGTTGTTCTTATTGAAGTATCTGAAGCATCTTTAACTTGCAAAACAGACCCACTAGGGAGACTGCTTGATTGTAGACGTATTAATCCCATGTCAAACTACTCCCAAAAAAGCCGTGCTTTACCGCTATCAAAATTACCGCCCGAAGCAATCAACTGAACGCCATCAATAGCACCGCTTGTTTCTATAGTGCCAGCTTGAGTGACGTAATAACCTCCGTATGTGTGATTTGCTACATTTGCTGTAAAGCCGTAGATGTTGGTGTCTATTTTATAGATTTCTACAATCCAGTTAAACAAATGAGCAGTGAGGGCAAAGCCTTCAATTTCAATTTGACCATGACCAGCACTTCTATCATAAGTTGCAACTGCTGCTGCGTTGTTTAATATAACTTGTGTGTGTTTGTATGCAGTTCCTTGAACAGCAGTGCCGCCAACTGTTACCCTAAAGTAAATGTCGCCTGCAGTATCGGCAGACAGCCTGTAACCTGCAAACTTGATTTTGTCTGCCCAGTCAGGAACGCCAGATATTACCCAAGCACCTGAGGTTGCGTAGTTAGATGTAGCGGTGGCGTTTTGGTGTATACGAGTACGCCCACTGCTATCAATCGATAACGCTGTGTTGCTGTTGGTGGGGTCTTGGATTGATGAGACTTTAAGTATGCTTGTCATGTCTAATTACCCCACTAAAAAGCCACTGAAACTGGAATACAACGGGTAATACTGACCAGCATTTCCTTTTATAGAAACCGTTTGATTAGCTGTGAGTTGAAAAGTTTCAGCAAAAGTGACACTACTATCTGATTGGTCATTATCTTGACTTGCAAAATAAAGAGTACCGTCCAAAGAAGAATCATCTATACTGATGAAATAATCAGAAATAGTTGCAGTGTTGTTAACATAAAAACGACCACTGAAATGAAACAGACCATCGCAAGGCGCAATAAATTCGTAATTTGTAGTGCTATAATGACTGCCAATGTTGTAATCAACTGTGGTTAACAAACTAACTTTCGTATTAGAAACAAGATCTGCCCAACCATTTAACACGCCGGTAACACGAAACGCTGGCCTAGCTGGTGTAGTAACACGCCCACTGGCTGACACATTCCCACTGCTATCTACTGTCAGTGCCGTGTTGCCTGATGTTGAGTGACCGATTTGGTCTACGTTTAATATAGATGCCATAATTTATTACCCCGCGATTTCTGTTGCACTGATGAATGAGATGCCTCTCTCAGAATAATTGGCATCTACATCGCCGACTGTTCTGTTAATAAAGAACGTCTCAGCAGAAAGAACGAATATGCCGCACTTATATGTAATTGTTGACGTTGATGCTGGCGTGTCGAAATAATCATATCTGGCAATATTTGGTGTAGAGTTGGCATCTGCCGATTCGAAGGTTCTTGTTGCCATGCTTATTCCACCTTTCCGACTTCCCACATTGGGTTGTCCGAGTTTGGTAGTGTCTCTGTAGAAAAAGAAAACGTGTTCGTAAGCATTGGCACTCACACTAAATTCACAGAAGACATGCGCCTGTAAGTGAATGACACTTGATGTGCTTGCTGGTGTGATATTGACCGTCAAATCTGTTAATGGTGTGTCAGTCGCTGCCGCTAAAGATGGCGTACTAAACCCAGTGAATTGCGTGTACTGAACCTGAATAATCCCACCCTGAGGCATAATAATCTTGTTGCCAGCAGTTTTGGGGGCGAGTTCGTTGACGAGTAATTTAGACAATGCTCATCTCCCCATTAATTAGAAGCGTGGTTCCAGATGCGATTGTGAACGTACCTGCGACCATTGCACGTTCTGACGCAGCAATAGTTGTGTTTGTTGATAGTGTCCCTGTATTGATACGAATACCGTTACGCATTAAGTTGCCAGATAATTTACTAGCTGTGATTGTTCCATCGCTCACAGAACCCACATCAAATACATCCCCAAGAGCCACAATAAAATCTATTGTGTCGTTAGTGGTCAAAGCTTCAGCAAATACAAGGTTACTGCCGCTGACCGTGAACGAATCTTGAGGAGCTTGAATAATACCATTGAGAGATACTATTAGATGATTTGCAGATTCTGGAAAGTATGCTGCACCACCTAGCGTAAGAGCGTAGGTAGCGGTAGCAGAGGCAGCAGGGAATGATAGTTTATTAAACCCACCGCCTACAGGTGCTTTTCCTATGTATGGCATCTGCTTCTCCTATTAACTATCATTTGTGTCATTATGCTATCCTCACCACATTCAAATATGTGCCGTATGCTGTAGCAGTAGAAAATGTATTACCTTGCATATTCGAGTGTACCCTGCCCCTAACTTCATAAGTTGCACTGGCGTTAGCATCAGCTAGTACAACCATTCTAATTTTTGTTGTCGCTGTTGTTGCTTTGTAAATGTAAGCACCAGAAAAATGCGCTGAACCCGCCATACTATTATCGCTTTGTGTAGTTCTGTGAGCTGCGCCAAATAACCCTGTAAAAGTTGAGCCATCAGTTGCAACTTCTATTTGGCACCCAGCATCTTCCAACTCCTCTGTGTTAATGCCATCTGAGCAAATACTACAACCAAATGAGATTAAATAAACTCCATCACTACTATCTAAAAGATACGCATCATTACTTGTGTCAAAGTTTGATTTGGTGTCGTACTCAACAGTGCCATTACCGCTAAAATCAACAGTTTCTTCCGTTGCGTCAGGAATATTTGTTTGATTTGTTATAAGCTTAACAAGGAAATATTCTTTGTCTGTAAGGTCAACTGATGTTACTGGGTCTATTTTTGAAAGTGCCATATTGTTATCCTACTTTAAAACCGCTAATAAAAGTGTTGACAGCACCAGCAATTGCGTTTCTCGTGTTGGTGCTTAGGTTGTCTTGGAAACAGTAAAGGTCAAAGTAATCACCAGCGGTGTATGACACTACTCTCGACCCTGTGAATGAAATGCTTTCAGCAGCGGCACTAGTGTAATACTTATTCTGTTCAACGATTACAGTGCCGTTCTTACGCAGATAAGCGGCATTATTATCACCATCAAGGGCATCAATTCTGACGTTCCAACTCAGGAACAAATAACCGCTGTGTCCACTAGGAACAGTGATGCGATTGTTTGTTGTGTCGTGAAATGAGTGAGTAGCATATTCTGCCGCCTGTAACGGAAGAACAACACCTGCGCCATCTGGAAGAGCAGTATTAGAGTTCATATAAATATGAAACAGCACTGGATTAGAGGGCGTTACAATTCCAGCACTATCAATAGTCATGGCAGTGTTTGTTCCAGTAGCATCTTTAATTGTGCCTACGTTCAAGCCGCCAGTAAACGTACCGTTTGTAGCTTGCAGTGCTTGGTTGCTTGGATGTGTGCTAGTCTGCTGTGCTAGTGCGTTGTACACCACATAGATGTCATCTGTTGCTGCTACAGTATATCCTACTAGATTAACTGTATTACCATCTGTGGTATACGATTCAGTAGGTTCTTGACGCACGTTGTTAATAAAAAGGTCAATGCTTTCTGGACTAGATACAGCATGAGACAGAATTAGGCTTGCGCCTGTAGCCCCTGTCAAATCCTGCTTTGGGGGTATCTTAGAAAACCCTTCAGTTTGCTGATTACCTATGTAACCCATAGTAAACCCCCTTATGTGCTAATTGCGTCAACGGCAGATACCCACACATCTAGTGAGCTTGCTGTGTCCGATTTAACAAACAATCTATCACCGCTTGCTACGACTATCTTTGCACCACCATCAAGTAATTGTAATGCTCCACCCGCAGCTATAGGCGCACCCTTTATTAAGTAGTATTCTTGATTTCCGGCAGTATCAGTAGAACCTACACCACCTTCAGAAGTCGTGTTGTCTGTTATAAAAACATCCACAGTAATTGAATTTGATGTCCTGTTAGCACAATGAATCCCTACAATTGTATCAAAACTATCAAAGTTTGCCCCATCAGGAATATCAGCAGCAACAGTGCCTACATTTCTTAATTTATATCTTCTAAAATTCTGTGCCATAATAATCCTCTAAACTATAGGGCGATTGCCATTGCGATTGCGAAGCCGTTAGTGGCAAAACTAGATGTGTCTGCGGCAGAATCTTGCCACCCAGATGAGCTACGTACACGTAGTGTGTTACTAGTACTATTGAAGTACAAGTCCCCAACATCTACTGTACCAGCATTTCCTGTAGGTGCAGCACCTGTTTGATACGATTCAGCAGCAGCATCGCTAGTAAATGCTCCGTAATACACATCACGCTGGGATTGAGTTTCGTTTTTAGCTTGATTTGCCCAATACTTGGCAGAGTACTCACCACCAGCTACAGCAGTATCACGGTCAAAACTTGTGCCACCGCCAAGAGACCACTGTTTAGCAGAGCCAGTATTCATGCCTGAGTTATCACCAGTGCCGATAGAATATTCTTTAGCAGAATACTCTGTGCCATCAACACTACCAAGTGTTTCAACAGCCCAGTCTTTAGCAGGGCCAGAACCAGCAGTATCTGTGACACCTGTACCACCTACAGCCCAAGACTTAGATGAATAGTTACCACTGTTTGCACCGTTTTCTTGTACTTGACCGTCTGTTTTAGTAGCGTAGTCTTTAGCTTCCTGTGCGTGTTCTTCAGCGTTTTGAATGTCAGTTAAGTTAGCTGTTAGTGTACTAGCTATACCTGCGACAGTTGTTACTTCTGTTTGAATACCTGCAACAGTGGTGATGTCAGGCAAGTTGGTAGATAAGAACTGCTTGTTTACAGCGTCTGTATTGTTAACAGGGTCTCCGACATTTTTAATAATGTTACCACCAGCATCCCAACGATTGGTAGTATCAAGACCAATAGTATCTCCAACCCTGTCGTTAGCTTCCTGTGCAGCGTGGAAGACCTGAATACTACTATTATCCAAGTCTTCTTCTGTCAGGACTGAGCCTGAGGCAAAGTCAACTGCACGTGCTGTTAGGCTTGTTGTACGTCTTACTTGTACAAGTGTACCAGTTGCTGGGGCAATACCTAGCTGCACAGTAGAAGTAGAAGGAAAGGTCAGGGGTGTTTCAGCCACACCGTCTACAGTAACGCTAATCTCACTAGTATTTTGATATGTGAAGGGGATGGAAAACGTAGTAGTCGTGTTATCCCCTGTGTAGTTTTGATATGAAAGAGCCATCTCTTATCCTATTCTGTTGTAGCGGCGTTAGCCAAACCATTTAATATTTGTCTTGCTCCATATAACGAAGAGAAAGGTAGAACACGTAAAAGACTACGCAACTCGTTCTCTGTTAGTTCCCCTTCACCTATGGCATCAAATATATCTGAAACACCTTTAACTGCACCAATACCTAATGACACACCAGCAGGTGTAAGAGCATTGGTATTACCATCCATTGCACCTGTTGACAGTTGGTAGATATAACCAAACAAGGATGCAGCACCTATTTGACTTAATGCACCTTGAGCAAATCTATCCATCTGGAAATTACGCTGTAGGTATTCCTGTTGGTCACTACGTCCCATAGAATTAAGATAAGTTCTGCTCATGTACATCATACTACCCATCAAAGCAGAAAACGCCATGATACGTGCTACTTGTTGAGCGTCACCATTAACAAACCTAACGCCTAGACGCATAGCTTGTTGTTCCATAGAAGCCATAGGGAAAGATAAAAACTGAAAGAATGTTTTACCTATCTCACTACGCAGTAATCCATTTACTGAGCCATTGTTCATCTCTTGCACAAGTTGTGTAGCTTCACGTCTGGCAGACATGCTAAACACATTCTTAGCGTCTTGTAGTTCCCACTTGTCAATATTCAACGCATCTAACGCACCGTCTTTATTGTATGTCGCATGCTTTCTAATCATCTTTCCAATGTCAGATGCTACTGCATTTGATATGCCTAACTGCTCACGTTTAATAGGGGAGAATGGAACTTTACCACGTCTTACTGCGTCTGACCATTCTGTAGCATAGTTAAGTGTAGTACCCCTACGAAGAATGTCAGTTACACCCTGAAGACCAGAAGCTACTGACATAAAAATGCGTCCACGTCCAAGTAGAACATCCATCTCAGTAATTTCACCAGCGATTTCCATGCCACTAGCTACGTCACCCTCTAGTCTGCTTCTCATGGTTGTAACTTTAGATACCATGCCATCACTACCCACACCAGTGACTGCCATCATCTCTCGCATTAGCTTATTATCTAACTCACCGTTCTGTGCTTTACGTACTAAGTTTCTGAATTGAGGTACAGTTTTCATTAATGTGGTTAACGAATATTCAAACAGCACATTGGATGTTTCCATCAATGCCGCCATGCCTGACATACCCATACTAGTGAAGAAAGAAACCTCTCTCACTCTACGTGTAATAGTCAAAGCATCGTCTGACAAGCCTGATTTGTATGCTAGTTGACCTGTTACAGAATCATACATATACTGTAATGCGTCTATTTCTTTTTGTCTGGTTGAATCTGCTTGGTCTTTTACTTTACCTAGCAGAGTGTCAAAGCTAGACCCTAACTTGTTTGTATTGATACCATTACGAGCAAGAGCCGTAGCACCTGCTAGTTGAAATACATAACTGTCGTACAGGTTTTCCATGTTTTCTTCCAACAAGTCCGTAAACTTTAGTTGGAAAGGTTTACCGTCTGCACCTGTTACAGTAATCTCTGTACCTTCATCTAGTATCATACGTGGTTTGGCTCGTTTGTGTCCCTTTACTTCAGCAGAACGAGTAAGAGCATCAATCATTACTTCGATGTCAGCATCATCAAAACCTTCGTTCTTCATAAGCATTGTAAAGTCTTCTACATCAAAGTCACCATTACGTAACTTAGCTGATGCTCCACCATACTTAGGGTCTACTACGTTCTTAATGTAACCACGTGACATAGAAGCAATGAAAGCTTTTACTTGCTTATTAGTCACAGGCTTACCACGTTTCTTAGCTAACATCTTAGCTACATCACGCTCAATTTCTGGCTGACCTCTGCGTATAGCAGCTTCAGCTAGTTCACCCCAAGCCTTGTTGATAGTACCGTCAGCTTCATCTGGTAGTGTTTCTTTACGTAGTCTAGCTATGTTTCCCTTGTTAAACATTCTAGGAACATAGTTGTCAATGCGAGATATAACACCAGATGTAAAGCCAGCAGCGTCAGCACCTATAGCTTCTTTAGCTATGTTGTTTATCTCACGCTTGTAAATGTCTGCTGCTTCTCTAATTGTTTTATCAGCGTTAGGGTTTGGCATACGTATCTGTCTAGAGACTAGTACACTAAAATCTGAACGTGTAATATTAGGATTACGTCTGATAAAGTCATCCCTAAGAGTACGAATAGGTACAGCTACTTTAGCACGATATGACATAACCATAGTGTCACGTTGCTCTAACGCACCAAAGTTTACAGGTATGGTATTACCAGTAGCAGGGTCAACTCTGTTACCAGTACTATTTAATCCAAGACCATCTGCTAACCAACGTACTGTACCATCATCTGAATCTTTAGCACGTACAAAGGAAGACAACACACCTCTTAATTTAGGTGCTACGCCTCTTTGCTTTGGTATTGCAGCAATCTCTTCTTCTGTCATTTCTGACAGTTCTTTTCTTTTTATACCAGCACTAGCGTCAGGTACAACAGCTTCACCTGTTTTGAAGTCGTCACCATCTAAGGCCATCTTACGAAACTGTTGAGCTAGTATCTCATCATCGTTATCTTGTAGTAATCTTTGCTGTGCGTCTGTGAGTACCTTACCGTCTGCTTGGTCTCTGAGTGCCATCTGCACGTTAGCACGTTTGGTCATGACTTGTCCAAGTCTAGTAAAACCTAGATTGAAGCCAGCACCTAATGCACCAGCCAGCATGATGTCACCACCTGTGATGTCATACTTAACTTGTGACCTAAGTAGTTCTAGACCAGCTAACTCTGTGCCACCAATACCAGCAGCAGCCATAAGATACTTTTTATTATTCTTAAACTTGCTAAACATGCTAAAAGTTTTAGCACCCAAAGCTGTAACAGGAGCAGCAGCAGGGGCTACAGCAGCCGTAGCAGCAGCAGTTGTAAGCATAAGTGCTGCATCATCTGGTGCAAACACATCTGCTGTAACTGTAGCTGCCAAACCTTTTAGACCTGCCTGAGATAGTTTCTTGTTTACTTCGTCAGTGCGTCTTACCTCATCAGCAATAGCACGTCCATACATAATACCTTTTTCTTGGGTAGCATCCAACACACGTTTCAATGCACGTTCATTGGTAATGCCCTCAGTTACAGAATCAACATCTTCCTGCGTCAGCATGGTGGGTGCTTCTTCTGCATCAGGACGGTCTATCAATGACAGAACAGAAGGTATAGTGCCAGCTTCGGAGTAACGCTCACCAACTAGCTCAAAGAAACTAGCATCTTTTTGTCTAGCCTTTGCTTCCATGTTAGCTTTGTTTACTTCGTCTAGCGTGAACTTAGGGGTGTAAGGAGAGGGGGTAGCACCCCCAAATCCCAATGCCTCAAGTTCTGTCTTAAACTTCTGTTCAGCCATGACTTATCCTTTTATAGCTTCTGCCATTTCTCTAGCACGATTAGGTGTTTGTTTTGACCAGCTAGTGGCTGTCTTTCTTTTACCACTAACATTAAACAGCATGTGCATAGAGGCTTCTTCCAAAGCTTTTTTTTGCTCTGCTGAGTTTGTTGGTAGTGAAGCAGCTTTCTTAATAGCTGTCATAAACTTAGGCCACTCATCTCTGACGTTCTGTCTACCTAACTGAAACGCCATACTAGTGATAGCCATCTGTGTGTTATCAGGCAGGTTGTCGAAGCCGCTTACCTCATTGGTCATAAAGTCTGTAATCTTGTTTACTTTAAGTTCAATGACTGCATCAGCTTCTGGCTGCGTTATGTTGTTGATGTCTTTAATCAAAGCTTTTTCATCACTCTCTAATGAAGGGATGTAGAAGCCATAACCTACAGATTTATTCTTACCATCTTTGTATGGGTTAGCTCTAAAGTCTTCCTGTACTTTGATTAGGCTAACAGCTTTAGATTGTGCAGTATCGCCTTGAATTGTAGTTGTGTCTACAGCTTTGTCGCTAAAGGTTCTAGTAGATACCTCGCTAGGAGTTACCGTCACAGGTTCTGATTCTATAGTAGCTGCTTCGGCTTCGTCACTACCAAACAGACTACTTATACCTTCGCCTATGCTATCAAAGATAGATTCAAAGATACTATCACCAGCTTCGTCTACAGCGTCAGGATTGATGCCACGTTCTTGCGCTTTCTGTCTAGCTTTGTCAAGTAAAGCGTTACGCTCACCTTCCATAAACTTTGTTAGACTTTCTCTAGCTGTGCGTCTATCAGCCTGACCAGTCAAACCTGTTATAGCTTCAAAGTCAGTGACTTCAAGTTCGCCACCTACTCTACCAGTATCAATTACACTAAAGTCTTCACCTTGGTCTCCAATACTATCAGCACCCAAATCCTCGTATTCTTCTAACAAGGCAGGGTCAAAGTCTGCCATAGAAATTTGACCTTTTCCAACAGCTTCGTCAAACTTAGTTACATACTGTTCTTTGATACCCTGTACTCTCATCTTATCAAACTCATGTAAGTTTATAAAATCAAGAGTTTTAGCTGTACCCTCATCTTTAGATGTAGCTATTAAGTATACTAAGTTTTCGTTACCTTCGTGATGTCGTAAACTTATTGTAAAATTAGCAGCGTCATCAAAGCCACGTACCATCAGTCCGTTTCTTCTAGCTTCCGCTAGTTGGCTACGTCCTGCTACCACAGAACCGTCTGTCATTACATAACGAGGCTCTATACCTAACTCACTATGAATGTATCTCACTAGTTGTGCATTTTTTGTTATTTCTTCTAAACCCTGTTCTAAGTTCTCCACATATGCAGGAGTTCTTTTAGATAGTTTAGATTGTTTAACAAGTGATACACTACCGTCTGGTGACTTGACTTCCATAAAGTTAGCAGACACTTTATCAACAGCCATCTGAATTATTTGTTCATCAGACTTCTGTGGCATTATCTTTCTAAAAACTTGTGCTAACTCTTGGGCATCATTTCTCAGATAGTCTAAGTTGTGTGCATCTTCCTTATCTGTAAACTTAAATATGCCTTTGAAGCCACCATCAATAGCGTCTTTTACACTATCTGTAGTAACATCAATAGTAGCATCAAACTTGTCAATACCTTGAACATGCGACAAAGCAGTCGTAACGTCCATAATACTATTATCTACTAACGCCTGTACAGCGAGGAAACGCTCTCTAGTATCTGGTTCTAGTGTTGATAAATTACCACCAAACTTTGTAAATCTATCCATAGCTTCATAAGATGCTGCAAGATTTTGTGTATTTATGGGGTCAAGTACGTTTTGTGTTACAAGTGTACCATTAAAGGTTTGTGCAGCTTGTACTACATCTACAGGAGTTTCACCTGTTGCTGTGTAAAACTGGTAGTATCTTGTTTGTGTAGGAATAACTTCATTTGTATTGATAGCTGCTATTCTAGCCTGTTTTTCAGTTTCAGATAAAGTATCATCATCTAATACTGCTTGTACTTTTTTCTGACTATTAATCATACGAACATTAAACTGCTCGTCTACATAGTTAGCCATGTCAATGTCACTAGGTGTCCATGTAGTACCTTCTCCATCAGGTATAGGTTCTTCTCTACCTGTGGGTAATGTACCTGAAGCACCATCAAACCAACCGTTAGCTGAGTTAGCGTACCAATTAGCTTTATAAGCATTACGTTGAGCAGTTTTACCAAGGCTGCTGGCTGATGCTATCTGTTTCCTAATTGCGGTAGCTTTATCAATGTTTCTGTCTACATTCATTTGATTCTTAGACAGAGGACTATCTAACCACGCAACCAATGCACTGTTAGGATTAGTCTCACGCATATCAAAGGCAATACCCATCAAGTGGTCATTGATTTCTTGCTTAGTAAAATTATCACCATACGCTGCCATAAAGTTATTTACAAGAGTATTTACCTGTTCAGCCCCTGTTTGGTATGCGTTCTTATCTGGGTTATCTTTATCCGTAAAGGCTGATTCACTCAGATTTACTTGACCAATAATAGAGGTGCCTAAAGTGCTGAGATTTATTCTTTTGTTTTCTTTAATTTTAGCAGGTTCATAAGTAGTCTTACCCCACACATTTGTGAGGGCTTCCATATTTACAGCAAACTCATCCAAAAGCATAGGGTCAATGTCTGTGCTTTTAAGTTTGTCTAACTCATCAGTAACAAAATCTCTACGCTTTTGAAGAACATCTGCGGTATTCATCTGCAAATATTCTTGCCTGTTGACTGTCCAATCTTTATCTAACTCTGCTTCAATAATTTTAGCTTGTTGGTCTAGCTGTGAAGCATGTATACGTCTTTGTCCAGTCTCTATTTCTCTCTCACGTTTTAGTCTATCAGCCTTACGTAAATTAGCATCTGCTTCTATAGCAGGAGTAATAGCTGTGAGGAATTGTGACAACTGACTAGGTTGTTGTTGTGTCTCTGGTGGTCTTACATAAGTTTCAACAGGAGAAGCTTGTGGACGTAAATCAGATTGTGTAGGAGCGTTAAGCCTACCTACCTGTACTCTAGTTTGTGCCATGATTACTCCTCATTATATCTTAGGCATACCACCACCAGCATATACCCATGAAGGTGTAGCTGATTGACCCACTGTACCTACAGATGGCATGGTAGCACTAGTAGCAGCCATAGGATTTGCGGAACTACTAAATGGACTTTTACCTGTCATCATTGTTTCTGTTGCATAAGCATTAGCAGCAGTGCTAAGTGCGTGTGCTAGAACACTAGGTTTATAACCACGTGGAAGTGAGTTAATCCTGTTCAACATCTCTGTGTTATAGCCCTGCTTTTCGTCTTCTAATTGGTCTAGTACCATACGTAAGTTATCGTTTAGAACTGTAGCACCACGTAGTTCACGTGCAGTAACCATATCTTTTTGAGCTTCAAATGTTCTTCCTGATAGACCTGATTCACCAGCAGCTACCTTACGTGCTTCCCTAGTTTCTAGGGCTTGTATAGCTAAGTCAAACTTTTTACCTGCTGTTGCTTCTGCTTCCTGTACTGCTCTTTGATTTAGAGAGTTTATCTTTAGGTCACGTGCAGCAGCAGAATTAATTCTATTCTGTTGGTAACGTGCCTCTGTTCTTTCGGCTTCACCTTCTGCTTGAAAGTAGCCAGCAACACCCTGACTTATAGTCAGTATGGTCAATGGGTCTACCATTATCGTATCCTCACAAATTCTAGAAATGGTTTATTACCTACGCCCCATTTCTCATGTTTCTTGATAAATGTGAAACCAACAAAACGTAGCCAGTTAATAGCTACAGTATAGTCTGCATCTACTGCATTAGTAAGTAGGGGGTATTTTTGATTAGCTTCTTCTACCCATTTACGTGAGCCACGTAGGAATGGTAGCCATACCTTTTTAATAGCAGGTGTAGTTAACAGCCACGGCACAGCCATAGTCTTATCATGTTCTGATAAACCATAGATACCAGCTATCTCATCTGTATCTGTTACTATAATAGTCCAGCACTCTTCTGATTCATCAAAGCCTAACTGCAACGCTTCTCTTGTAGTACCATGTGAGGCAAGTACCTCTTCCCTATCTTCAGGACGCAAGTTATCACAAAGATATTCAACATCTTCTTGGGTACTCTGTCTCACATGGACTTTCATTTACATTCTCCTAGAACGTAGAACATAGAAGCCTTCCCACTCTGCCGATTGGAAAACACAGGGCAGGTGACTACTGCTTTTTAGTACAATACTTACATTACTTGAATTTGCCATTATGCCAAACTCATACGTACCAGAATCAATAGCTGCTCTATTAAGTATGTTTGCTGCACCACCTACAAGTCGTCCTGTAAATTTACGATTGTATGTAGAGCGTCTAGATGGTGTTACATCTACCTCAAAGAAACCTGTGTCGTTATACACAACTGCATAGTTTCTTAGATTCAGAACACCTGTTGTTATTGGTTGGTTGTTTTGCTTTACTACTGGTTCAGAGAACTGGTACTTGAAAGTAAATGGTATACCATAATATACAACAACAGAGGGGTCATTACTACTTTGAACAATCTGTGTAGCTGCTTCATGTTCAGTTACTTGTTTACCTGTCTTATCTATAAAAATAGTATTACTATCTGTATATGGTAAAGTTGTAAAAGATTTATTTCCATTAGTTGGGTGGGCTACTATTGAACTGTTATTATAATCTAGCTTATACCTTCTATCTAAATGAACAGAGAACTGACCAGTAGTATAATTTGTTGCGTCATCTACGGATAGATTGATACGCTCAAGGTACAAATTAGTACCCCTCTTAATAAGTATTGTTATGTCTGCACGGTTGAACGAACACCCAATGATGTCACCATCAAACACCCAGCGAGACCACGATGACTGTAGTTTATCTCTACCAGCCCAATAGTATCTGTATACATACAGAGCCTGAGGGTCATTATCAGTCTGTACTAGTAGCATGTCTTCGTTAGACGATGCCTGTATGTTGATAACCTCACCGTTTAGGTACTCAGGTACGTGCGCTGTAATCTCTGTAGCATCGTTAGTATCTGTGTCACTATCTACAAAGTATTCCCACATGCCAGACCATACTCCACGTGCTGAAGCAAAGTACACAAACCTACCAGCCTGTGCTGGCTTGGCTCTAAGTGATGCCTCAAACTCTGTGGTATTAGCAATGTTGACTGTCTCAGGCGTAAGCACAGGGTCAGCCGTTAGCTTAAACTGTGTTAGGTCAGAGAACAACAGCAGTGATTCGTTAAAGGGTACAGCGTGTTTAAGTATGCTAACCTTGTTTGACGATACTGCTACATCAATAGGGTCACTGTCAACGATGGTTAGGGTAGACTTACGAAAGAAGTCAAAGTTTACATACTCACCTGCACGTGCAAAGATTACATTCTCATCTGCTAGTACACCTAGTCTATCACGATGAAAGAAAATATCTGACAGAGTATATCCTATAAAAGATGGATAGTCGTTAGTACCATCATCACCAACAGTTCTATCTGCATAACTTACTTCACCAAATATAAAGCTACCGTCTGGTTGCTTAGACAGTTTGTGTGGCAAGGTAGAAGCATCTAAGTCTACTAGGATGTTAGGTTCGATAGTTTCTTTCCATACACCATCACCAGTAAACTTAACGTAGTAATCGTCTTGTGCTTTCTGGTTATCACCTGACACTTTAATATTAAAGTCTACTGGCCCCTCTGAGGGTAGCTTTTTAAAGTCACCAGTCTCACCCTTGAACAATAGCAGGTGGTCTCCACCGTGGGAATCACCAACCTCTACAGTAAAGTCTGTACTGTCAGTAGACCTAATCCACAATACAGAACCATACCTACTTATACTAATACCTGCTATAGCACCACTATTTGTTATGTTATCATAATAAGTAGTACTAACAGTACCAGAACTAAACTTGTTTAAGCTTGTAGCAATCAAGTCTGTTGATGCACCACGCTCTGCGTTTTGTGTTAAAGCTGTACTAGATTGTGTAGAAGATTTAGTAGCAAACTCAATAGTACCTGTACTACCACCCTTCGTAATTTTCAATCTATATGTAGAAGAGTAGTCAGCCTGTTTGACATAAACTAATGCTTCAGGGTTACGAACAGGAGATGTGTTAGTACCTTTGGCTACTACTTTAGTTTTATTTACAATGAAAGTTGTGTCAGCAATAGACACAGCAGCTAACTCTTTACTAGGGTTAGTTAGACCTGTTACGTAAGAGGCTGCGTTATTAGTTACTGTTTTTGATACACCATCTTTGTCAAACACCCTAATCGTACCAGCAGTATCTACCACCATAGAGTAAAACTCGTTCTCATCCCTACGAATAGTATGTATAAAAGCTTTGTCTATATTACTAATTACCCCTAAGTCAGCAACATGTTTAGAGCTAGGACGCTTAGACAAGCCTGTTACAACATTGGATAATCCGTTTTCTTGTAGCTCTGCCTGTGTGTTAAGACGTAGTGATGGTGGTTGTTGTGATACACCGTTAATCAGATTGGGGATAGATTGACTGATGAGTGCCATTATAGTGTCCTTCGTCCCTGTCTGTCGATGATGCTGAAGGTATCGTAGTTGTCAAAGATGTTATGGTCATCAGCAGCCTTGTCAAACTCTCTTAGTTCAGCAAGTGCTGTAGCCTCATCTCGCATCTGAAAATCATGTAGTGTGTTGGAGCCAACAATTCTATCCTGAAAGATACGTGTTGCTCTCATAACTACGTAGCGTTTAGCTACCTCAGGCAAATCATCAAAATTTAATTGTACGACAACATCTAGTGCTGCCTCTGCATTAATAGTAAAGGTATTATTAACCCTGTCATACATCTTTAGCCCACGTTGTACAAGGTCTTTACTATCTACTTTCTGTGTTGCGTCTGCACGTAATACATCCGTACCAAGGATTATCTCACCGTTGGTATCTTGTGCATATGACTTATTTAATTCTGTGTTAAAGTGCCAGCCCATAGACTGCACTTCACGGTCAACTGTATCTAATATGGTTTCTGCTACCTCTGCTTCTAGCAAGCCAGAAGATAGGCTACTAACTGGTGCTTCGCCAATGGCAGAAAGCATAGTGTTGACTGCATCTAATTGTGTTGTTCCTGCCATGTTGTCACCTTAGTTGCCTTTCCATTTGGTCTTGTTAGCCCAATAAGCAGCACTCTGTTCACCACGTGAAATATTCTTTCTATGTCTACTTCTGAAAGCGTCACGTTGTTTTTTGTTTTTGTTTGTCTCTACACCGTCTTGACCAAACCTAATTAGCTTTGGCTTTTCTTTGGTGCCAATAAGAACAGCATGTGACTTACCGCTTTTATGACCAGAAGTTCTGATAGGAACACGCAACGCACTAAATGTATGTCCACCACGCTGTATACTCATATCACTTCTTCTTATATTTATCTGTTTTAGATTTCATCGGCATACCAGTTTTCTCAGCAGCTTTTTTAGCTTGAGCCATACCTTTTTTAGTGTACGCATATTTTTTACCCGCTACGTTTGGCATATTTTTCTCCAAATAAAAAGGAGAGAGGCTCTAGAAACCTCTCCCCTCTGTTAATTAGGCTTCAGACAAACCAATGCAAGATGCTGGACGCAGGACGTTATGCCCCATTGCGTACTTAGCAACCATCAGTGTGCCTTGACGATTAATCTGGTACTCAGATTCCATGCCCAAGTCAAGAAGCTTGACAGTAGCAACTGCGTCAGGAGTGAACACAAAGCCCTTGAACTTAGAAGCTTCAGCCACCATGTCACGTCCATCTACAGCAGCAGTTGGCAGGTCATAGTGAGTTGTGCGGCCTGAACCAGCAGTGTTAGCCAGTGGTGCATTGTCAGAAGTCTTACCTTCGTTAGCATCGCCTGTGGTGAAGTTCACATACAGGTTAGATACGTTAGCGTGGTTTGACATAATGATAGGCATACCAGCGATAGACGCTACAGTTGCGTTAGCTACTGAGCCGTTACCACCGAAGTCACGGTTCATGTAGACAAGCTTGTTGCCATCGGTTACATCCATCAGCGCATAGTACTGGTCAGGAGCAAGAACAACAGTCGCACCTTCGGTTGGTACGTTCTTTACTTCCATCTCTTTACGTGCGTCAAAGATAGCCTTGGCAATCTTAGCGGGGTCTAGTGCATCAGCAGCAGCCGCACCAATAGTTACGTTATTGGTAAAGTCTTCTTCAGTGAAGGCTTTGTAGTCTTGTACAAGACCAGCAGCAGCAGTTGCGTTAGTTGACAGAGCAGCTTTAACAAGCATACGTGCTACGTTCTTGTCTGCCTCATTAGCCAATGCGATACCAGCTTCTTTAGAGTAGATGCTACGTACATCGTAGTGGTTGATAGCTTCGTCAATGTTTGCAATGAACTGAGAACTAATCAGCAAGTCATCAATCGTGACAATACGCTCACCTGCACGAATAGAGCCACCAGTAATCTCGTTGCCGGGGGTCAGATATTCAGCAGTTGCACGTCCTGTCATTGGGAATGATGCAGACTTACCTTTGGAAATTGTGCGAGTACGCACCTTATCCATAATTACTTTCTTTTCCTCAAAGGCGGTAAGGACTTCCCCAGCATACAGCTTTAGGAATAGGTCACGTACGTCACCTGAGAGGTTATTTTGGCCTTGGAAGCTTACGCTATAGGCCGGATTTGAAGCAGCTTGTGCCATTTTAAATTACCTCTTAGTAATGTTAATGTTGAGTTGTAGTTACACTCTGCATTACATTACATCCTTTCTCCAAGATTGTCCCTCGCAAGGGGTCAGGGGTAATCGTTTGTATGTGTGCTTTCGTGTATAGGGCGTCCCCTATTAAATACACCCACGTTAGGTGTACTTAAAAGGAGAGGGGAGCAAGCCCCCCAATCCCATGCAACAATTTAGAACAGACTAGACTTAGCCAACTTATCAGCTACGCTTTGCCTGTAGGCGGGGTCTTTAGCGTATCTAGGGTCACTCATAGCAGCAGTAAGTTCCGCAGTGCTTTCAAACTTCCCACCTGAGGATACAGTACCAGTGCCACCTTGCATTAGTGTCGGCTCTGCCTCAGAACGATAACGTGCATGTAGACCTTGGACAGCAAACTTAATTAAGTCTGTGTTTCCACTTTCCATAGTTGCATTGTAGGCTTCTACCTCACTCTCAGGTAGACTATCAGCAGCCCACTGTACCATCTGAGCGTATGCTTCTCCACCGCCAGCATATTCATGCACCTCTGCTGTCACCTGTGCAGTGATAGCATTTTGTCCTTCAATCCACGAATCTACCATAGCTTCAGAAAAGCCAGCCTCTGCCAAGGCTTCATACGCTTCTTCTGTTAGTCCACCTAGTTCCTGATACTCTTGTTGAAAAGCATCAAAGTCTAGGCCTCTATCATCTAGTAAATGTGCTACATCTTCAGCACTTTCGTCACCAGAAACTTCTATTTCTTCAGTAGTCTCTTCCTGCTCTGGCTTACCTAGCTTACCCTCTAATTGTGAGTAGGCTTTAGCCATTTCTTCAGCAGATTTAAATTTCTCAGGCAACCAGTCAGGACGTTCTTCTGTTTCTGTTCGCTCTTTGTTGAGCATTTCTTGAACATGTTCCTGTGATTCTGGTGCTTCTTCTTGATAAGTATTTAAGGCATCTGCCATCTGTTACTCCGATTCTACTACGCCTTTAGCTACTTGTGGTGCTGCTGCTTGCATTGCACCCATAGCTGCTTGCTGTTCCATCTGTTGTTGCATCATCATTTGTTGTTGCATCATCTCTTGTTGTTTCTGCTCTGGCGATTTAATTAGGCCAGATGTATCAATACCAAGTGATGCAGCCAAACGGTCTATGTAGTCACCTAGATTCATTTCATTAGCAATAACTTCTTGACCCAAAGGCTGTAAGTATTGCAGAAATGCTGCTAGTTTATTCAAGTCTTGTCCACGTCCTAGTGCTTCGATGCCTGTAACGACAGTAGGCTTGATACTATCCTTAGGCATACGAGGCATCTTGCCTTGCTTTGTTAGTGATTCTAGTAGCAAGTTAATTAGTGGTAATTGAAACTCCTGAGACAAGATTGAGTATACACCACCCAACGCAGTCTCAAGTTCCTGTGCCATGTAACGAACTTCTTCAGCAGTCACACGCTCTGCTGCTCTCTGGATAGAAGAGTTTAGCAGGAACGCAGCAGCTAGTCGCTCGTTAATCATACGCATAGTCTCTAGGGCTACACGGAAATCACCTGACTTCTGCACTTGCAGTGTTGATACATCGTTAGCATCGCCTGTCAGGAACGCACCATTAGCTGCTTTAGCTAGGTTTGCTGACTTAGTGCTACCGTTTGGACGTACCAAGAATAGTACTTTAGAAGATGCAGCACTACCCTGTACAATGGCTTGTGTCAAAGCTTCCAAGCTACGCAAGTCACCAATGTATTCTTCAATAAAACCACGTCCATAGTCTTCGCCATCAATACGAATAAAACGTAATGGAATGAATGGGTTCTGGTCTTCTTTGAATGTACCACGTGAGTTAGGTACTTCGATACCAGCCACCTCTTGGTGTACCATGAAGCCTTTTGTACCACGTGTTACACATGTGTAAAGGTCATAGTTCTTTACTGGTGAGCCTTTTTTGTGTGCGTCTTCTGCTGGCAGTAGGGCTTGCATCTCCTCTGGCAGCATCATAACTGCTACACTTTCTTTGGTAATAATCTCTAGGATATTACCCATAGCATCACGCTTAGTACAGTAATGGTCAGGTCTATACACCTTCATACCACCCTGTTTGGGCATGTACACCAAGGCATTACCTGTTACAATAAGTAACTTGAGTGCCTCAAATACTGGTACACGGATAGACTTGCTTTCTATTTCCTGCATAGCTGCACGTTCAATACGTGCTAATCCTTCTTCTACCTGACCACGATTATCACCTGCAATCTGCTGTAGGTCAAAGTCGTCAATGGTCAAACGAAAGAAAGGGCTGTTAGGTGGCAAGAGTGCCATCAACAATTTGGATGCAAGGTTATTTACACCCCTTGCCCCAATGCCTTGATACGGTGTAGCATATACAGATGAACTGCTATGCCCTTCCTCTGGCAAAAGAGTAGGGATAGTTAGCCTCGCTGATTCACGTCCACGTTCTAGGAACGTATCACGCTCACTTGCTAGTTGATTGTAGCGTTTAGCTACTGTTCCTACTTCTTGTTCCATTAGTTATTCCTTACGAAGTTGGAATGTTTAGGCCACTTGCGCCTGAACCACCGACATTAGCGGCAGCAGAGTTAGAAGTTACCTTGAGAGCCTTCTTACCCTTCTTTTTTTTCTGCATCTGAGTGCCAGTAGTTTCTACTTCTGTATCATCAAACTGCTCTGTATCTTTTGCAGCAGCAGTAGCTGAAGTATCAACAGCAGCAGCAGTCCTTGCTGGTGCAGCCTTATATTTCTTTGGTGCTATAGGTTTTGTTACTGCTTTTGTAATTTTCTTTAGTGGTTTTTTTACTGCTCTAACAATTTTTCTAATTGGTTTTGGTGCTGACCCGCCCATTAGTTACCTCCAGTTGGTATTTGTAGTCCTGATGCAGAGCTACCTGTTTGTACTGTTGTATCTGTCAGTTGTGTTTTCAAAGCTTTCTTACCTTTTTTCTTTTTGGTAAGTTGTTCTGATTCCAACTCTGTATCCTCTAGTTCAATGTCAGGTGACTTCTGAACTGCTGTTACAGGACGAGCAGGGGTAGGCATAACTGGTGGGGGTTTTGGCCCACGAAATATAGATCCCATAATCTATTCCTCAAAATCTGTGTGTTGTAACTCTATCAACTTGTCGATGACTGATTGTTGCCCCTGAAGAAAGCTTAGTTCCTCAGGGGTAACGTGTCCAAGCGGCAGTTTGTTAGGATACAACTCTTTAAGGTGGTTAAGTAGTCCATCTGTGATGTTAAAATTGTTGCCTAATACTCTCATAATAAACAAACTTTCGCTAATGTTGTAACTTTAGATTTCACATACACCTGCTGTACAGGCTAATTCCTGAGAAGATGTAGTGTTATCAGCTAGTTCTGTGTACTCAGAGAAGTCTACATCTGGTACTTGTTCCTTTAATTCAAGGTAAGTATCCTCATCAATCTCTTCGTATGGTGCTTGAGCATAGCTATGGTTGTCGTCCTCACGTGGCAGGAATGATACACCACAGATTTCATCCCAATGTTTGTACACCCATGCACCTACCTCTGCCCATTCTTCCTCACCCACATAGATAGTGACTGATGGATTGTGGTCAGTCCAATGCTTACGATACTTGAGCCACAGTTCTAGATGCTGAATAGCAGACACATCATGCCGTGTCAAACTATTCTCAGCAGATTTCATTGGGAAACTGAATACCAAGTTCTGCGGATTATACACATCTGCTTCACAAGGCACACCCTTGTCCTGCATCCACGTTGCCAAAGGGTCTTTAACATCTGCACGTACACGTCTGATATAATATTTTGCATAGCGAGGATGGATACCACTTCCACTGTTTACAAGCTGCGACACAGTACCGCTAGGCTTGACTGTCGTAATAGCTTTTGATTCAGGGATGCCTAGCTTTGCTGCCCACTCTTTGTTTGTTTCACGTGCAACTTCACGGAATTGTTGCAGTGTGCCAGCCAGAATGTTTGATTCGTACTCACCCTGTCCTGACATAATCTTATGGTCAAAGATACCTGTGAGTGATACACCTAGCAGTCGCTCTTCTTCTGAGTTCTTCTTCCACTTAGGTGACAGATATTTAAAGTCTACTAGTGCTGACTGGATTGTACCAATGATGGTAGCAATCTCTATCTTTTTCCTAATTTCATCAGTGCCATCAGTCTCACGAATGATTACCTCTGACAGATTACAGAACTGTTTACTGCGTAGGCTAATCTCACCACATGGATTAGTACCAAAGTCATCACGTGGCTCACGTCCAATAGCTACAGCCTTTGCTTTAGCTGCCTCACGGTTGAAAATACCACGTTCACCTGACTTAGATTCATAGATGGATGTCCACTCACGCAGGAAGCTACCCATGTCAGGCTTCTCTGTAAAGCTGATAGAGTTGTTAGCATAGCTACGGTTCACTTGGTCATTCCACCAGTTGCCCATCTTAGCGTGACGCATACGGTCATCACTCAGGTTAGACAAGCTAATCATAGCTGACCTACGCACACCACCTACAACTACAGCAGCAGCTACCTGACACATGAGGTCATGGCACTCAAGGCTATTCAGCTTGCGTCCTGCTGCCTTGGTGAATGTGTTGATGGCAAACTTAAACAAGTTCTCTAGTGGCTCTGCACCTGAGGCACGTCCACCAAATGTCTTGAGCCTAGCCCCAGCAGGACGTACTTTAGATACATCCCACTTAGGTATCTCACCAGCATACAGGCGAGAGATAATCTGACGTAGTGCCTTTGCCCATCCCTCTTTACTGTCTGCTACTACGATAACCTCATCAGTCTTGCTTAGTTCTGCTGGTACTTCGGGCAGCTTCTGGATGAACTGACGCTCAACACTGAATCCTACCCCTGTGCCACACATGAGTACAAGCAATGCCTCATCGAAAGCCTTGGGGTCATCGACAGCTAGGAAGCTACAGTTGTATGCAGCTACTTGGTTGCGGTCTAGTGCCTCACCTGCTGTCATAATGGTACGCATTGAGGGGACAACCTCAAGGTCATGGATAGCAACTTTAACATCCTGCCTCTGCTCAAGGGCAGGGAACTTGTCAGTCATGTAGTTCCACCAACGGTCTACAGTTTCTTCCCAAGTCTCACGCCTACCTTTATCTTCTAGCCACCGTGCGTATCGGCTGACGTGTATGTATGATTGATAGCTATCCATTATCGGTCATCTCCCTCACCGTGTAGTGTACCTTTTTCTTGTCTCTTCTTTAGTTTCTCAGCGTTCATCTCTGCAATGGTCTGTAATGATAAGCCACAGTCATGTGCTAGTGCAGCCAGCATCCATAATACATCACCCATTTCTGCTGCAATGGCTTGCTTCTGGTCTTGTATGTTGATGTCATCACGCATCATCTTACTAATCTTACCACATACCTCACCTGCCTCTTCAGCTAGACCCAAGGCAGGGTATGAGATAGCATACTTCTTAGGGTATACTGCTGTCTTCAATGCGTTGATTTGGTATTCATAAAAGTTCATCATTACCAGTTTACTCCATCTGTTTTCTTCATTAGTTCTATCATCTTATCTAGATACCATCTGGCTTTCTCAGCATCCTGAATAGGATTATCCTTGTTCCACAGACGTGAGCCTAGATACTTTAGTACCTGTGCATGTGCCACTGATATAGATTCATACTCACCAATTACATCTACAATGTAATCCCATGTTTCAATCTTACCTGTGGTGTAATGTGCTGGACTGTTAACCATGTCATCAATCCGTGGCTGCTCTAAGTTAGCTAAGTCTTTCATGTATGCCTCGTGTCTTGTTGTGGTTGCCATAACTTTACCTCACCTGTGTCTGTATCATACTCACCGTTGCGTAGGATACGTGCTAGTCGTGCGTTCTCTAGTGCTACTTCTTCAGATAAACCTTTACTCTTAAACGTAGCAACCACTGTATCCCAGCCACAACCAGATGATAAAAGTTTATTAGCAGTCTTGGCACCAACAGTTGGACAGCCGCTATAGTTATCTGTACTGTCCCCAACCAAAGTTTGGTAAGCGAAATTGTAGTTAGCTTCTGCTTCAGAGATTGTAACAACCTCGCCATTAATCCAGTGCCTTGCTGGTATAGTGAGTAGGTCTTTGTCTTCAGACCAGATAATAGTGTCAGGGTTTGATGTACCCAATATTCCAAGAACATCATCAGCTTCTAGTCTCCTATATATAACTGTATTGTACTCGCTCATCATAAACTCTCTAGCCCATGTGAGCAGCAGAGGTTTACGAGTGTTCTTCCTGTTAGCCTTGTAGTATGGGGCTAACTCTTTACGAAAGTTTTCTTTATCTGACAAAGCCACGATGCAATCTTTTACAGGTGCTTCATCAACCAGCTTTTGTATCTGGTCTTTGATACGTATCGCTACGTCAGATTCAAAACTATGCAGTGTCCACAGACCATCACCCCAATTAATAGGTGTCTCTGCTGACGCTGCCGCTTTGTATGCTATGATGTCACCATCAATAAGCAGTAGGGTCATCGTTTATATCCTCTTCTTTCTCAGCCTTGCGAAGTATGCGTAGTCCTGTTTGTACCTGTATGTAATCTAGGTAAGCTTCCACAATCCACTTAACACTTAGACATATGCTTACACTCAGGAACGAGCAGGTTAGTATTAGCTTCCATACAAAATCAAAGTCCATGTTGGATGCACTCCTTTGCCTGTCCTACTGACATCTTAAACCACTCACCTCTACGTTCTGCTACCTTTGATGCAGCCTTGTGTGCAGCAGATTCAGCCTTGCGTCTGTCTTTAGTAGACACAGAGTACCTTACCTTGTAGTCACGGAAAGGACTGCTGGTTTGATAGCCGTTACACCTATCCTCTGCATCAACAGCCATCCCAATCTTCACCCACTCAGGCCACGCTGAGTTAGTAATAATGTAGACCTGACCCTCAGTACTACGCTCATAGTTTTGAAGACCAGAGAAAGCAGCTTCATCGAATGACTTGTATCGTCCTGCTTTCCATAAGGGGTGTGACTTAGGGATATGTTTACCATTAACATACATCCTATCAGCATCACGCTTATGCCAACAAGACTTACAGACGTACTTAGCCTGTGCCTGTCTGGCCTCTGTCCAGTTGTCTCCTAGTACAAGCCCACTACCACAGTCGATACACTCCTTAGTGAGTGTCTGCCCAGTTGCTTCCGTACTTGTACTCACTGTCGAGTTGACATCTGAATCTGAAGTGCTGTTCGACATCTCGCATACACTGTTGAATAAGTCTGCCTGTTGCATCCTCTTGTCCCTTCTTTACTACTAGTTGTACCTCATCATGGATGAACGCTACAATCTGTGCGTCCAAGTTTGCTTCCTTGATAGCACGTGCAATGAACACGTACCATGTCTTACAGATTATAGCACCAGCACTTTGTAGTAAAGTGTTGAGTGCAGCATGGCTATGCCTGATTGGAATGATACGTCCATCCAATCCCTTAATCCAGCCACGCTCGTCAGCAGCTTTGGACACTGCATCCTTTAGATACTTGAGGGCAGGTAGCTTAGACAAGAACTTCTTCTTGATTGCCTTGCCTTCCTTCGCACCCTTGCCTATTATCTTACCAGTCTTCTCATCACCTGAACCATACAAGAATCCATAGATGAATGTCTTTGCGTTGGCACGTGTGGGTAGACCAGCAGCTTCCTGATTCTGTGTGTGGATGTCACCACTAACTACTGTGGTAGCATAGGCACCATCGTCATAAGCTGCCATATAATGACCAAGGCACCGCAACTCAAGGCCAGAAGCATCAGCCCCCAAGAGACTATAACCAGCAGGTGCTTTGAATAAGGCTCTACACTCCTCACCATAAGGCGCACCAACACTAGGAACTTGAGCCATGTTGGGGTTGCTGTGTGTACACCTAGACGTGACAGCCCCCATGTGATTAACTCTACCATGTAACTTACCATCCTTCTCCATCTTCAGCCAAGCTTGTTTGCCTGTGGCTATCTGACCGATACGTTTGTTCAGCAGTAGGTACTCGCTTAGTAGCCTAGCCTCTGGCATGTCAATGCCCGACAGCACAGTCTCATCCACCTTGGGTATACCAGTGTCAGTAAATACCTCAGGCTTCCAACCCCTGCTCATTAGTCTGTCACCAATCTGCTGACGTGATGCAGGGTTGAATGGAATAGTCTTGGTCTTAGTCTTTAACTCTACTATCGTAGGTTCAAAGGTTGCAACCAACTCTGCTTCAATGTCTGCTCTGCGTTGGGCTAGTGTGCCATACAATTCTTGAGCAGCTTTGACATCAAAGTCAAACCCATGTTCCTGCTGTTGTATCAGCAGTGTGTGTATCTCAGCCTCTAGGTCTAGTGCCTGTTGACTAAAATTTTTTTCAGTAATTTTACGATGCAGTTTGCCTGTGACTGCTGTGTCTTGGATGCAGTAGTCGAGCATCTCAGGGGTGTATGCTGCAAAGCTTTCGCTACCATTATTGAAGTCACCTTTTAATTCTCCTAGTCTGTATCCCCATGCCTTGAGGCTGTGGCTACCAATCAGTTTCTGTGGTAGTAAACCTTTAGCATGTAGCTTGAAGTCAATCTCTTTGACATCAGGCCAGATTGTTCTAGAGTATACCAACGTATCTACAATGTTACCCTTGAAGGTGTAACCATGTAGCTTCTCAACAACACGTAAGTCATAATCAATTACGTTGTGACCTATCAAAGTCTTGGCGTTGTCCATAAACTCCAAGGCTTCTTGTGTTTGTGTTGGGTCAAAGGTGTGTACCTCATCTGTGTGTACATCCCTGAAGACATGACACCATATCTGTGTCACCTCTTCTAGTAGGTTGTCTGATTCTAAGTCCCATATATATTCCATGCTGTGTCTCCGCACTAGCTAAAATTCTATGTCGTCCTCTTCGTCAGAGAAGTATGTCTCAGTCATACGTCCTGTATCTGACAGATATTCTAGTGAACAACATAATCCAGTTTCGCCTGACCATCTGTTCTTCAACACCCTGACCTGACTAATGTGTGGGTTATCCTTGTCTTGCTGGTTCCTCTCTAATCCTATCACGATGTCACTAAGCTGACCAATAGCAGCACTACCACGTAGTTGTGACATGCTAGTCTGTGCGCCATCCTCATGTCCTCTGTCACCAGACGGACGCTTGAGGTGAGAGATGAGTATCATACCACAGTTCAACTCTTCAACCAAAGCACGAAGCTTGGTCATAGTGTTGTCAATAATTCTACGCTCATCCCCACCTTCCATACCAGATACAACGATACTAATATGGTCAAGGATAATATACTCGCAGCCGCAACCACGTACAAGATAGCGTATCTTGGATAAAAGATTATCGCTATCAGTGCTGCCCCAATGGTCATACAGGTAAACCCTGCCAGAACCAACTGTAGCATCAAAAGCATTACGCATCTCCTCTTCAGGTAAGTCATTACTGTGTAGGTGTAAGGGCTGGTTGAGTTCAATAGACATCAGACCTAGAGCAGTACGCTTGATGTTCTCCTCTAGTGCTA